>OAUE01000051.1_pt1 | contig 79404 bp, 74 predicted proteins | sample 1476131 | NCBI WGS metagenome assembly OAUE01 (sample SAMEA2580003, study PRJEB22360) | human gut metagenome | reverse complement strand
GAAGCCGGGCCGGGCCCGTCCCCTGGTGGAGGCGCTGAGGCCCCTGCCGTTCGCACTGCCTACGGCGGTGGCAGGTCTGACGCTGGCGTCACTGTTTTCGGTTAATGGCTTCTACGGCGAGTGGCTGGCGAAGCTGGATATCAAGGTGACCTACACCTGGCTCGGTATCGCGGTAGCGATGGCCTTTACCAGCATTCCGTTTGTGGTGCGTACCGTGCAACCGGTACTGGAAGAGTTAGGCCCGGAATATGAAGAAGCAGCTGAAACGCTCGGTGCTACGCGCTGGCAAAGTTTCCGTAAAGTAGTGCTGCCGGAGCTGTCTCCTGCGCTGGTGGCGGGCGTTGCGCTGTCGTTTACCCGCAGCCTCGGTGAGTTTGGCGCGGTTATTTTTATCGCCGGAAACATCGCATGGAAGACGGAAGTGACCTCGCTGATGATTTTTGTTCGCTTGCAGGAGTTTGACTACCCGGCCGCCAGCGCGATTGCTTCTGTGATCCTCGGGGCTTCGTTGTTGCTGCTGTTTTCAATTAACACTCTGCAAAGTCGCTTTGGTCGACGTGTGGTAGGTCACTGATGGCAGACATTACCCAATTGAAACGCTATGGCGCACCCCGCATCAACTGGGGGAAATGGTTTCTGATCGGCACGGGCATGCTGGTCTCCGCGTTTATTTTGCTGGTGCCGATGATTTACATCTTCGTGCAGGCGTTCAGCAAGGGATTAATGCCGGTATTACAGAACCTGGCGGATCCGGACATGCTGCATGCCATCTGGCTGACAGTGCTGATTGCGCTGATTGCGGTCCCGGTGAACCTGGTGTTTGGTGTGTTGCTGGCCTGGCTGGTGACCCGTTTTAACTTCCCCGGACGCCAACTACTACTAACGTTACTGGATATTCCATTTGCTGTCTCGCCGGTGGTCGCCGGTCTGGTCTATCTGCTGTTTTACGGCTCTAACGGCCCGCTTGGTGGGTGGCTGGATGAGCATAACCTGCAAATTATGTTTGCCTGGCCGGGGATGGTGCTGGTGACAGTGTTCGTGACCTGTCCGTTTGTGGTGCGTGAGCTGGTGCCGGTGATGTTAAGCCAGGGCAGCAATGAAGATGAAGCGGCTGTGTTGCTGGGTGCATCCGGCTGGCAGATGTTCCGCCGCGTTACGCTGCCGAATATCCGTTGGGCATTGCTGTACGGTGTGGTTTTGACCAACGCCCGTGCGATTGGTGAGTTTGGCGCGGTGTCAGTGGTTTCCGGCTCGATTCGCGGCGAAACCTTATCGCTGCCGCTACAGATTGAATTACTGGAGCAGGACTACAACACGGTCGGCTCCTTTACCGCCGCGGCGCTATTAACGCTGATGGCGATTATTACCCTGTTTTTGAAGAGCATGTTGCAATGGCGTCTGGAGAACCAGGAAAAACGCGCGCAGCAGGAGGAAAATCATGAGCATTGAGATTGCCAATATTAAGAAGTCTTTTGGTCGCACCCAGGTGCTGAACGATATCTCGCTGGATATTCCTTCAGGTCAGATGGTCGCGCTGCTGGGGCCATCCGGCTCGGGCAAAACCACGCTGCTGCGCATTATTGCCGGGCTGGAGCATCAGTCCAGCGGGCATATCCGTTTTCACGGTACCGACGTCAGCCGATTGCACGCCCGCGACCGTAAGGTGGGGTTCGTGTTCCAGCACTATGCGCTGTTTCGTCATATGACCGTTTTCGACAATATCGCGTTTGGTCTGACGGTCCTGCCACGGCGTGAGCGCCCGAATGCGGCGGCCATCAAAGCAAAAGTGACCAAACTGCTGGAAATGGTTCAACTGGCTCATCTGGCGGACCGTTTCCCGGCACAGCTCTCCGGCGGGCAAAAACAGCGCGTGGCGTTGGCGCGTGCGCTGGCGGTAGAGCCGCAGATCCTGCTGCTCGACGAACCGTTTGGCGCGCTTGATGCGCAGGTGCGCAAAGAGCTGCGTCGCTGGCTGCGTCAGTTGCATGAAGAGTTGAAATTTACCAGCGTGTTTGTTACCCACGACCAGGAAGAAGCAACGGAAGTCGCAGACCGCGTAGTGGTGATGAGTCAGGGTCATATCGAACAGGCTGATGCGCCGGATCAGGTATGGCGCGAACCGGCTACTCGTTTCGTCCTGGAATTTATGGGTGAGGTTAACCGCCTGCAGGGGACGATTCGTGGCGGCCAATTCCATGTGGGCGCACACCGCTGGCCGCTGGGTTATACGCCTGGCTATCAGGGACCGGTGGATCTGTTCTTGCGCCCGTGGGAAGTGGACGTGAGCCGTCGTACCAGTCTGGATTCGCCGTTGCCGGTACAAGTGCTGGAAGCCAGCCCGAAAGGACACTACACCCAATTAGTTGTGCAACCCCTGGGGTGGTATAACGAACCGTTGACGGTAGTCATGCAGGGCGATGATTCCCCTGGCCGCGGCGAACGTTTGTTTGTCGGGCTGCAAAATGCGCGCCTGTATAACGGCGACCAGCGTATTGAAACGCGGGAAGAGGAACTTGCCCTGGCGCAAAGCGCCTGATAGGTTAATTCGTATAGTTATCATCCGGTGGCGCTGCACTTACCGGGCTTACCAGGTGCAGCATGACCTGTAGGCCGGGTAAGTACAGCGCCACCCGGCATTTTTATTGAGCTGAAAACGTGAACACATTAGAACAAACAATTGGCAATACGCCTCTGGTGAAATTACAACGTCTGGCGCCGGATAACGGTAGTGAAATTTGGGTCAAGCTGGAAGGCAATAATCCCGCAGGTTCGGTGAAAGACCGCGCCGCGTTGTCGATGATCGTCGAAGCGGAAAAACGCGGAGAAATTAAGCCAGGCGACGTGCTGATTGAGGCGACCAGCGGTAATACCGGAATTGCGCTGGCAATGATCGCCGCGCTGAAGGGCTATCGCATGAAGCTGCTGATGCCAGACAACATGAGCCAGGAGCGCCGTGCGGCGATGCGCGCCTATGGTGCCGAGCTGATTCTGGTCACCAAAGAGCAGGGGATGGAAGGCGCGCGCGATTTAGCCCTTGAGATGGCGCAGCGTGGAGAAGGCAAGCTGCTGGATCAGTTTAATAATCCGGATAACCCGTACGCGCATTACACTACCACCGGACCGGAAATCTGGCAGCAGACGTCAGGTCGTATTACCCACTTTGTCTCCAGTATGGGAACGACAGGCACCATTACCGGTGTGTCGCGTTTTCTGCGTGAGCAAGAAAAAGCGGTCACTATCGTTGGCCTGCAGCCGGAAGAGGGTAGTAGTATTCCGGGAATTCGCCGCTGGCCTGCGGAATATATGCCGGGCATTTTTAACGCCTCGCTGGTGGATGAGGTGCTGGATATTCATCAGAACGATGCGGAAAACACCATGCGTGAACTGGCCGTGCGCGAAGGGATTTTCTGTGGTGTCAGTTCTGGTGGCGCGGTAGCGGGGGCGTTACGTGTGGCGCGCGCGACCCCGGGAGCGGTGGTGGTGGCGATCATCTGCGATCGCGGCGATCGCTACCTTTCAACCGGCGTGTTTGGCGAAGAGCACTTTAACCAGGGATTAGGGATTTAGTTTTCAGCTTGATAACCATAGCACTATCAGGCAAACGTACGGCACGAGCGCCGGATGACGACGTAAAGCGTCTTATCCGGCCTGCCATAATCAATCGTTACGTTTTTCCACAAGCTTATCAAGGAATTGCCACAGTTTCTCATTCATCTGCTGATAATCCCATGCTCGCATCTCTTCAATGGAACGGATGAAACGCTTGCCTTTAGCTTCCGCCAGTTCTTGTTCGGAGTGTTGAATAAGCCCTTCTATAGCATCAGCCGTAAACTCCATATGGCACTGAAAACCATAAACAAAATTACCGTATTGCACGATTTGTCGTGGGCAGCCCTCGCTGGCAGCAAGAATGGTCGCCTGGTCGGTTAATCCTGGCATGTCGTTGTGCCAGTGACCGACGGTAAGCGGTGAGCCGAAATGGCTGAACAGCGGGTGCTGTTGACCGGCTTCGGTCAGAACGATGGGGTAGTGACCAATCTCTTTTTCCGGACTCTGGCACACCTTCGCACCCAGCGCTTCGCCGATTAACTGTGAACCCAGGCAGATCCCCACCACAATTTTACGTGCCGCAATCGCCTGGTTGATCAGATGCTGCTCGGCCTGAGAATCAAAGTACGGGCACTCTGCCAGCGTGGTTCGTGGTGACTGCGGACCGCCAAACACCACCAACATATCGAAATCATCGGCGTTCGCAGGGACCGCTTCTCCGGCATAAACGCGCGACCAACTGACGCTATAGCCGCGTGATTCGGCCCACGGCAGATACGCGCCAGCAGATTCGAAAGACTCATGAATAACAAAATGAACTCGCACTTTTTCTCTCCTGTTAGCGTTTTAGCGCCTGATGAATATCAGCCGCCAGCTTATCAATGTCGCTGTCAGTTAAGGTTGACAGCGTAATACGCAGGCCGTGGGCGGGCGTATTGACGCCAAACACTTCGCCTTCCCGCACCAGCCAGCCGGACTTTGCCAGCGCAAAAGCGATCGCCTGGCTGTTATCTTCCAGCGGTAGCCACATATTCAGACCGTCACCAACGGGCATCTCAATGCCATGTCGCCGCAGTGCTGCCGCCAACGTTTGCTGCTGGGCGGCGTAAAACTGCTGAGTTTGCGCCAGCGTGTGTTGATAAGTCTCGTCACTCAGGCAGGCGCAGGCCAAATCCTGCAGCAGGTGGCTGACCCACTGACTGCCGGAGTTGAGTCGTAAACGCAGTTTCCCGGAAGTGACGGGATCGCTGGCCACGATAGCCAGGCGTAAGTCCGGGCCTAAGGTTTTCGACATCGAACGGACAACCGCCCAGTGTGCAGTTTCCTTTGCAATCACCGGATACCAGTGGCAAGCAGATAGCAGCGCAAAGTGGTCGTCGACGATCACCAGCGTCTGCGGATAGCGGGCCAGGATTTCCTGCAATTGCGCCGCGCGTGAAGCGCTCAGGCTGCATCCTGTCGGGTTATGCGCGCGCGGTGTCAGAATCACTGCCCGCGCACCTTTCTGTAGCGCGAGTTCCAGTTGGTCCGGCAGCATGCCTTCGTGGTCAACATTGGCCGGACTGGCGGAGAAACCAGCATAACGCAGCATGTTGATGCTGCTCAAAAAGCATGGATCTTCTACGACAACGCTATCACCAGGCAGTAAATGGGCGCACAGTAGCCGTTCGATAGCATCAATAGCGCCGCTGGTGATATCAATTTCCCCTTTGCCGGGCATTGCATTTTGCATCCATTGTGATGCCCATACCTTAAGCCCTGGTGATACAGCGGCATCGCCGTACAACCGCGGATTCTTATTTATCTTCGCGAAATAACTACTCAGGTCAGGAAGACGCGAGGGCGCTGGATTACCGCCGGAAAGATCGATAAGCGGGGTATCCGGATTACCACCTTCCAGCGCAACGGGGGCAGTAATCCCCTTAATCACCGTGCCGTTGCGTCCCAGGCTCTGCGCCAACCCGGAGGTGACCAGGCGTTTGTAAGCCGCCGCGACAGTATTGCGGTTCACGTTTAATTCCGTTGCCAGTTCCCGCACTGGTGGCAACGTTTCTCCCGCTGCCAGCGTGCCTGTAGTGACATGTTGACGGATACTGTCAAAAATTTCGTTAGCGGTTTTTCCGTCGATCATTATTGACCTATGACAAAATGAATTTTAGCATATGACGATAATAGTGAGGCGTAGGCCCGCTGTCCAGCGAGAGGAGAAATTTATGGAGCAGGAGAGTGATATCCAGTCAGTGCTCTTTGACGACACGAATCGGGCGTTACAGACCGATATCGTCGCCGTCCAGTCACAGGTGGTATATGGCAGCGTAGGCAACAGTATCGCTGTTCCGGCTATTAAAGCGCAGGGATTACGCGTGACGGCAGTACCCACGGTACTGTTCAGTAACACCCCGCATTATGAAACCTTTTATGGCGGCGTTATTCCGTCTGACTGGTTTAGCGGCTATCTCCGCGCCTTAAGCGAGCGTGATGCCTTGCGTGAGCTAAAGGCGGTGACTACAGGTTACATGGGCAGCGCGGAGCAAATCGCCTTGCTGGCACAGTGGCTGGAAACCGTTCGGGCCACGCATCCGGACCTATGCATTTTGGTCGACCCCGTGATTGGCGATACGGATAGCGGCATGTATGTGAAAGCCGAAATCCCGGAAGCTTATCGTCAGCACCTGCTGCCGTTGGCACAGGGGCTGACGCCGAACGTGTTCGAGCTGCAAATGCTAAGCGGAAAGCCGTGTCGTACGCTTGATGAAGCCATTACGGCGGCACAATCACTGCTCACTGACACCCTGAAATGGGTGGTAATAACCAGCGCGCCGGGGGATACCGAAGAGATTATTAACGTTGCGGTGGTGGCGGCTGAAACGGTTGAGGTGTTAGCCCATCCGCGAGTGAAAACGGATCTGAAGGGGACTGGCGATCTGTTTTGTGCAGAGCTGGTGAGCGGCCTTGTACTGGGGAAAGCGCTGACGACCGCGACGCACGACGCCGCGCAGCGGGTGCTGGACGTGATGACGTGGACGCACCTGTGCGGTTGTGATGAATTAATTCTGCCACCGGCAGGGGAGGCGCGATGAAGAGTTACCGGCTGGTAGTTCGCCAGAATGGGCGTATGGTTGGACATTTTGACACCAACGGGGCAGCAGCGCTGGAAGATATCTGTGTAGCGCGGGCCATGTTTGGTATTGCGGGTGGCTACGACTGTGAATTGTTAGTGGCAGACTCGGAGCGACGGATGCTGGAAAGCGGGCCGGAAGGGATGAAGATTCTGATGTGCGAGGCGTGTTACCGACCGGTCACCTCACAGATTTAATGCCGGATGGCGACGAGAACGTCTTATCCGGCCTACGTTACGGAGTTTGCTGTAGGCCGGATAAGCGTAGCGCCATCCGGCAGGGTTTTGATATCCATCAGATAAAAAAAATGGCGCCTGATGGCGCCATCTTTCTCTGCAAAAAGAATTACTTCTTGATGCGGATAACCGGAGTCTCACCCACTGTCACGCTACCGGACAGTTTGATCAGCTCTTTGATTTCGTCCATGTTGGAGATAACAACCGGAGTCAGGGTAGACTTGGCTTTTTCTTCCAGCAGCGGCAGATCGAATTCAATAACCGGGTCGCCCACTTTCACGCGCTGACCTTCTTCAGCGATGCGTTTGAAGCCTTCGCCTTTCAGTTCAACGGTATCAATACCGAAGTGAACAAACAGCTCAATGCCGCTGTCGGATTCGATAGAGAAAGCGTGGTTGGTTTCAAAGATTTTGCCGATGGTGCCATCAACAGGAGCAACCATTTTGTTACCGGTTGGTTTGATAGCAATGCCATCACCAACGATTTTTTCAGCAAAAACTACATCCGGCACGTCTTCGATGTTGACGATCTCGCCAGAGAGCGGAGCAACGATCTCAATAGTTCCGGTGTCTTTCTTATCATCAGAAACCAGAGATTTCAGTTTATCGAACAAACCCATGATCTTCTCCTAAGCAGTAAATTGGGCCGCATCTCGTGGATTAGCAGATTGTTTTTTCTTCAATGAACTTGTTAACCAGCGTCATTAACTCGTCCGTTGTCGGTTGAGCAAGAGCCTGCTCTGCTAACACCTTCGCATCTTCGAAGTTCGTGTTACGGATAATCTTCTTAATGCGCGGGATAGAAATGGCGCTCATAGAGAATTCGTCCAGACCCATCCCCAGCAACAGAAGTGTAGCACGTTCGTCGCCTGCAAGCTCACCACACATGCCAGTCCATTTGCCTTCAGCATGAGAAGCATCAATAACTTGCTTGATCAGCGTCAGCACAGATGGCGACATCGGTTGGTAAAGGTGTGAAATCATATCATTACCACGGTCAACTGCCAGGGTGTACTGCGTTAAATCATTGGTGCCGATACTAAAGAAATCAACTTCTTTGGCTAAATGACGCGCAATTGTTGCCGCAGCTGGTGTTTCCACCATCACGCCAATCTCAATGCTCTCGTCAAATGCTTTACCTTCGTCGCGCAGTTCCTGTTTGTAGATTTCGATCTCTTTGCGCAGTGCACGCACTTCTTCAACAGAGATGATCATTGGGAACATGATACGCAGTTTGCCGAAAGCAGAGGCGCGCAGGATAGCGCGAACCTGGTCACGCAGGATCTCTTTACGATCCATGGCGATACGCACGGCACGCCAGCCCAGGAACGGGTTCTCTTCTTTCGGGAAGTTCATGTACGGCAGTTCTTTATCGCCGCCGATGTCCATGGTACGGACGATGACCGCCTGAGAGCCACAGGCTTCAGCAACGGCTTTATACGCAGCAAACTGTTCTTCTTCAGTTGGCAGCGATTCACGGTCCATGAACAGGAATTCGGTGCGGTACAGACCCACACCTTCAGCGCCGTTACGCTCGGCGCCTTCAACGTCACGAACGGTACCGATGTTGGCGCAAACTTCAACCTGGTGACCGTCCAGCGTGATAGCCGGCAGATCTTTCAGCTTAGCGAGTTCCGCTTTCTCGGTTGCAACCTGCTCCTGAACGGCACGCAGTTGCTCAATAACGTCGTTGGTCGGATTGACGTAAACCTGATTGTTTACGGCATCCAGAATCAGATAGTCGTCGTTTTTCACCTGAGAGGTGACGCTACCCGTACCTACGATAGCAGGCAGTTCCAGAGAACGCGCCATGATTGAGGTATGGGAAGTACGTCCGCCCGCATCAGTGATGAAACCCAGCACCTTGTTCAGGTTCAGCTGTGCGGTTTCTGACGGGGTCAGGTCTGCGGCAACCAGGATAACTTCGTCCTGGATAGCGCTCAGATCAATAATTGCCAGACCCAGAATGTTACGCAGCAGGCGTTTACCGATGTCACGTACGTCAGCCGCACGTTCTTTCAGGTATTCATCATCCAGCTCTTCCAGGGCTGTGGCCTGACCTTCGATAACTTCATGCGCAGCTGCATCAGCCGTCATGTGCTTATCTTTAATCAGGGCTATGATTTCCTGCTCCAGCTCCTCATCTTCGAGCAGCATGATATGCCCTTCAAAGATGGCTTCTTTTTCTTCACCGAACGTTTCACCAGCTTTGGTTTTGATCGCTTCCAGTTGCGCAGATGCCTTGGCACGACCGCTCAGAAAACGTTCAACTTCCTGATCAACCTTGTCGGCAGAAATTTTTTTCCGGTCAATGACGATTTCGTCTTCTTTCAGCAGCAGTGCTTTGCCGAAAGCGATACCCGGGGATGCTAAAATGCCTGAAATCATAACCCTACCTTACTTGTGACTGATATTTAAAAGAACTCGTTGAACTTACTCGAGTTCAGCCATCAGTTTAACCAGATGCTCAACTGCTTTCTGCTCGTCTTCACCTTCTGCGGACAGGGTGACAACGGTACCCTGAGTCAGGCCCAGAGTCTGCAGTTTAAACAGGCTTTTGGCGCTAGCGCTTTTGCCGTTGGAAGTCACAGTAATTTCAGAAGTAAAGCCTTTTGCTTCTTTAACAAACTGAGCAGCAGGGCGAGTATGCAGACCGTTCGGAGCGGTAATGGTAACTTCTTGCTGGAACATTATATTTCCCCAACTTATAGGTTTAGTGTTGTGGAACTAAAGTCTAGCCTGGCGGCTCAACTTTAGCCTGTATTGTTAGCATCGGCGTAAACTGGACGCGACACAAAAGGAGTTCGGTGCAATCCGTTGCTGGCAACTTCTTGCCGCTGACGTTTCGTTCGTCATTAAACATTATGCCGCGAAAGGAAGAGTTGAACCAAATCATAAAATCGATTCAGCTAGCGCTTTTCCTGTAACGATTAATTTCGCGCATCAAAATAATTAGTTTGGTTAAATACCAGTTCCGGCGGGCTGAATCAATGCCAGGCGAGTTGAAACTTTGAAGCAGGCCACAAAAAAGCACCCAAAAGGGTGCTTTTTTACGCGTTTTTAACATGCTGGCACTACTGTTGCAGTTCTTTCTCTGTAAAGAGATCGGCAAACAGTGCAGTGCTCAGATAACGCTCACCCGATGACGGTAGAATAACCACTATATTCTTATTGGTAAAGGTTTCATCTTCCTGGAGCTTAAGCGCGGCAGCAACCGCAGCACCGGAAGAGATCCCAGCCAGAATACCTTCTTCTTCCATCAGACGACGCGCAGTAGAAATAGCTTCATCATTAGTGATGGCAACGACTTTATCGATAAGCTTCAGATCAAGGTTACCCGGAATGAAGCCTGCGCCAATACCCTGAATTTTATGCGGGCCTGGTTTGAGTTCTTCACCTGCCAGCGCCTGGGCGATAACAGGGGAGTCGGTAGGTTCAACCGCGACGGTGATCAGATCGGTTTTGCCTTTAGTGCCTTTAATGTAACGGGTCACACCAGTCAACGTACCGCCGGTACCGACGCCGGAAATAAAGACATCAACCTGGCCATCGGTATCTTCCCAGATTTCCGGGCCGGTAGTTTTTTCGTGGATTTCCGGGTTTGCCGGGTTGCTGAACTGCTGCAGCAGCAGGAATTTTTCCGGATCGCTGGCCACAATTTCTTCCGCTTTCTGAATCGCGCCCTTCATACCTTTTGCGCCTTCGGTCAGCACCAGGTTTGCGCCCAGCGCTTTTAAGAGCTTGCGGCGCTCAATGCTCATGGTTTCAGGCATGGTCAGAGTCAGTTTGTAGCCGCGAGCTGCGGCAACGTAGGCCAGCGCAATCCCTGTGTTGCCGCTGGTTGGTTCGACCAGCTCTACACCCGGTTTCAGTACACCACGTTTTTCGGCATCCCAAATCATGTTGGCACCGATACGGCATTTGACGCTAAAGCTTGGGTTGCGTGATTCCACCTTCGCCAGAATGCGTCCGTTACCGATACGGTTCAGTCGAACCAGCGGCGTATGGCCGATAGTCAGCGAGTTGTCTTCAAAAATCTTACTCATGGCCTGTCCTTAACTGTATGAAATTGGGATACCGCTTCAGCATACCTGTTGAGAAAGTATGGGGAAGTAAGGAATTCGTATATCTATATGCCACCAGGAAATAATGCGTTGCAGTATGGAATAAGAGCGGGCATAAGCCAGCCCGCTTTTACACATTTTTGCATTACTTCCATAACGCGTGCTTAGCACGATAGCAGTCTACCCACATCGCCGTGGCACCACAAACCGCGACCGGCATGATGAACAGATTGAGCACCGGAATCATGGTGAACAGGCTGGTCAATGCGCCAAATTGCATATTGGTGACCTTGCGTGTGCGCAGCGCGACGCGCATCTCCTTAAAAGGCACCTTATGGTTATCAAACGGATAATCGCAGTACTGAATGGCCAGCATCCACGCGCTGAACAGGAACCACAGCACCGGGGCGACGGTCTGCCCAATACCCGGAATGAAATAGAGGATCAGCAACACGACGGCGCGCGGGAGATACCACGCCAGCTTTTGCCATTCACGTTTCATAATACGGGGAACATCTTTCATGATGCCGAGAACGCCGGTGTCAGGCGGTGTTGCGCCCGTTAAGCGCGCTTCCAGTTGTTCAGCCAGCAGACCGTTAAACGGCGCTGCAATCCAGTTGGCTATGGTGGAAAACAGGTAGCCGAACACCAGTAGCACGGAGATAGTGACAATCGGCCACAGCAAGTAGCTGAGCCACTGAAGCCAGTCAGGGACGTGACTCATCAGCGCGGGGATCCAGCTATCGAGTTGTGTGAATAGCCACCAGAATGCGCCGCCCATCAGCAGGATATTCACCAGCAAAGGCAGGATGACAAAGCGACGAATGCCCGGTTGGGTGATGAGCTTCCATCCCTGTGAAAAGTAATAAAGGCCGCTGCGAGGTACGACTGCAGATGATGAAACCATGGTCAGGACATACTCCTTGTTATATAAGCTCTGGTAAACTTTGCGTATCTTACCGGGTTGTTGAGCGTTAAGCTGTTCAGAAATGTTCGAAAAAACAGCAAAAAGCACAATTTTGTTCATCTTTATGCCGTGAAAGCCAAGAGTGCACTTGCACTTGGCGTAATCGACAAATACTCTTAGTGAGTAAATGTTTGCCGTGGTGGCAAGGTGTTAGAACAACAGAGAATATAATGATGCAGGATTTGCGTCTGATATTAATCATTGTTGGCGCGATCGCCATAATCGCTTTACTGGTACATGGTTTTTGGACTAGCCGTAAAGAGCGGTCTTCTATATTCCGCGATCGCCCACTGAAACGCATGAAGTCTAAACGTGAAGACGAGGATTCGTTCGACGACAACGTCGAGGAAGACGAAGGCGTGGGCGAAGTTCGCGTTCATCGTGTGAATCATGCTCCCGGTAACGCGCAGGAACATGGTGTTCCTCCTCAGTCGCCGCAACACCAGTACCAGCCGCCTTATGCGTCTGCTCAGCCGCGTCAATCCGCGCCGCAGCCTGCACAAGCGCCGGTACCGCCGCCGCATGCTCAGCAGCAGCCGCAGCCCGTGCAACCGCAGCAGCCGGTGCAACATCAGCCTGTTCAGCAACAACCTGTGCAGCAACAACCTGTGCAGCAGCCGATGCAGCATCAGCCCGTTGCTCCGCAGGTTCAGCAGCCCGTGCAGCAAGCACCGCAACCTGCACCGCAGGCTTTCCAGCCCGCAGAGCCTGCCGTTGAACATCAACCGCAGCCTGAGCCAGTAGTTGAAGAAGCGCCTGTTGCTGAAAAACCGCAGCGTAAAGAAGCGGTCATTATTATGAACGTTGCGGCGCATCACGGTAGTGAGCTCAACGGTGAAGTGCTGCTCAACAGCATTCAGCAAGCCGGTTTTAAATTTGGCGATATGAATATTTTCCATCGTCATTTGAGCCCGGATGGCAGCGGTCCTTCGCTGTTCAGCCTTGCCAATATGGTTAACCCAGGAACGTTTGACCCCGAAATGACGGGTGATTTCAGCACCCCTGGCGTGACTATTTTTATGCAGGTTCCGTCCTACGGTGACGAGCTGCAAAACTTTAAGCTGATGCTGCAGTCCGCACAGCACATTGCCGATGAAGTGGGTGGTGTGGTGCTCGACGATCAACGTCGCATGATGACGCCGCAGAAACTGCGCGAGTATCAGGACCGCATCCGCGAAGTTAAAGAATCTCGCGCCTGATTTTCCTCTGGCGTGACATCTCCTTGCTAAACCCCCGCCTGTCGGGGGTTTTTTATCATTGATGGTGCGATATGGAATCAATCGAACAACAACTGACAGAACTGCGAACCACGCTTCGCCATCATGAGTATCTCTACCATGTGATGGATGCGCCGGAAATTCCCGATGCGGAATACGATCGCCTGATGCGTGAACTGCGCGAGCTGGAAGCGCAGCATCCGGAACTTATCACCCCCGACTCGCCAACCCAGCGTGTTGGCGCCGCCCCGTTAGCAGCGTTCAGCCAGATTCGCCATGAAGTGCCAATGCTGTCACTGGATAACGTGTTTGATGAAGAGAGTTTTCTCGCCTTCAACAAGCGCGTGCAGGACAGACTGAAGAGTACGGACAAACTAACCTGGTGCTGCGAACTGAAGCTGGACGGGCTGGCGGTCAGTATCCTGTATGAAAACGGTGTGCTGGTCAGTGCCGCAACGCGTGGTGATGGTACTACGGGTGAGGATATTACCTCGAACGTGCGCACCATCCGTGCGATCCCGTTAAAACTGCGAGGCGATAACATTCCGACGCGTCTGGAAGTGCGCGGTGAAGTGTTCCTGCCGCAGGCCGGATTTGAAAAAATTAACGAAGAGGCCCGCCGCACTGGCAACAAAGTGTTTGCTAACCCGCGTAACGCAGCGGCCGGGTCATTGCGCCAGCTCGATCCGCGTATCACAGCGAAGCGACCGCTTACTTTCTTCTGCTATGGCGTTGGTGTGCTGGAAGGTGGTGTGCTGCCTGATACCCACCTGGGCCGTCTGCTGCAATTTAAAGAGTGGGGATTGCCGGTGAGCGACAGAGTTAAGCTTTGCGACTCTCCGGAGGAAGTACTTGCTTACTATCACAAGGTTGAAGAAGACCGACCGACGCTGGGATTCGATATCGACGGTGTGGTGATTAAAGTCAACTCTATGGCGTTGCAGGAGCAACTGGGTTTTGTTGCCCGCGCGCCGCGCTGGGCGGTGGCCTTTAAGTTCCCGGCGCAAGAGCAGATGACCTTCGTACGTGATGTTGAGTTTCAGGTTGGACGCACTGGGGCGATTACGCCCGTCGCTCGTCTTGAGCCGGTTCAGGTTGCCGGGGTTCTGGTCAGTAACGCCACTCTGCATAATGCCGATGAAATCGATCGTCTGGGGTTGCGTATTGGCGATAAAGTCGTTATTCGCCGTGCGGGCGATGTCATCCCGCAGGTCGTCAACGTGGTGCTTTCCGAGCGCCCGGAAGAGACGCGTGAAATTGTGTTTCCACAGCATTGTCCGGTGTGCGGGTCTGATGTTGAACGTGTGGAAGGCGAAGCGGTCGCTCGCTGTACTGGCGGCCTGATCTGCGGGGCACAGCGTAAGGAGTCGTTGAAACACTTTGTTTCTCGCCGCGCGCTGGACGTTGACGGCATGGGCGACAAAATTATCGATCAACTGGTCGAGAAAGAGTATGTCCACACGCCAGCGGATCTCTTCACCCTGACGGCAGGTAAGCTGACCGGTCTTGATCGTATGGGGCCGAAATCGGCACAAAACGTGGTGAATGCGCTGGAAAAAGCGAAAGAAACGACGTTTGCCCGTTTCCTCTACGCGCTGGGTATTCGCGAAGTCGGTGAAGCCACGGCGGCTGGTCTGGCGGCGCATTTTGGCACCCTTGAGGCGCTGGAAGCGGCTTCCATTGAAGAGCTGCAAAAAGTGCCGGATGTCGGCATTGTGGTAGCGACCCACGTGTTTAATTTCTTTGCTGAAGAGAGTAACCGCGAGGTGATCGTCCAACTGCTGGCGCAGGGGATTCACTGGCCAGCGCCGGTGGTCATCAACGCTGAAGAAATCGACAGCCCCTTCGCGGGGAAAACGGTGGTGCTGACCGGGAGCCTGAGCCTGATGTCACGCGATGACGCCAAAGCGCGACTGACTGAGTTGGGTGCAAAAGTGGCCGGCAGCGTATCGAAGAAAACCGACCTGGTGATTGCCGGTGAAGCGGCGGGTTCGAAGCTGGCAAAAGCGCAGGAACTGGGTATTGCCGTGATCGATGAAGCTGAAATGATCCGCTTACTGGGTGCCTGAAATGGAAAAAGAGCAGCTGGTTGAAATCGCCAATACCGTGATGCCCTTTGGCAAATATAAAGGGCGTCGGCTGATTGATGTACCGGAAGAGTATCTGCTGTGGTTTGCCCGTAAAGATGAATTCCCGCCGGGCAAGCTCGGCGAGCTGATGCAAATCACGCTGCTGATTAAAACTGAAGGGCTGACGCAACTGGTGCAGCCCCTGAAACGCCCGCTCTAAGCCTTTGCGGCGTGGCTTTTCTGCTGCGCCTGCAATGCGTCCGTTTGTTGCTTGTAGCGACGTGCCAGCACGGCACACACCATCAGCTGAATTTGATGGAAGATCATCAACGGCAGCACCATCATTCCTATCACTGACGTCGGGAACAGAATATTTGCCATTGGGATCCCATTCGCCAGGCTCTTTTTCGATCCACAAAAGACAATGGTGATCTCATCGGCTTTGTTGAAGCCGCATTTCCGCGCAACAAAGACGTTGATGCCAATCACGATTGCCAGCAATACGATGCTGACCACCACGATAAACAGCAGTGAGCCAATCCCCACTTTGTGCCAGATCCCGTTAACCACGGCTTCACTGAAGGCGGAGTACACCACCAGCAAGATGGAGGATTGGTCCGTTTTGGCGATCCATTTTTTATGTCGGGACACCCAGTTACCAATCCACGGACGTGAAAGATGTCCCAGTACGAACGGCAGCAGCAGCTGCAGCATGATTTTCCCCACCTGCTCCAGACTGCCTTCTGCGCCATGCATATTCATTACCAGGCCAACCAGTAACGGCGAGAGAAAAATACCCAGCAGGCTGGAGGCCGAAGCGGAACACACGGCGGCAGCAACGTTACCCCCCGCCAGCGACGTAAAAGCGATTGCCGACTGCACCGTGGCCGGCAAAATACACAGGTACAGGAAACCGGTGTACAGCATCGGGTCAACATTTACCGGTGCCCACCAGGCGAACAGAACGCCCAGCACCGGGAAAACAACAAACGTGCTGCACATCACCCACAGATGTAAACGCCAGTGACTACCGCCGGCAATAATGGCTTCACGCGAAAGCTTCGCCCCGTGCATAAAAAACAGTAGGGCAATGGCAGCGGTGGTTAAGCCTTCAAAGAAAGGTACAAAGCCACCCTCGGCCGGGAAAAAGGACGCCAGTAAAACGACCGTAATCAACGTTATCGTGAACGGATCAAGGATACGAAAAAGTTTCATAAAAGCTCCTGAAATTCGGTAGGAACATTTTGCGTTTTTCTGTTTGAGAAATAAAATTGATTTATTGCATCCATATATGAATCGAATAGATGAATTACTCTCTGCGTCAGCTCCGTATTTTTGTTACCGTCGCTCAGGCCAAAAGCTTTAGCCGGGCGGGGGATATCATTGGCTTAAGCCAGTCTGCGGTCAGCCACAGCGTTAAAGAGCTGGAAGGGCAGACGGGTGTGCGGTTGTTAGATAGAACAACGCGGGAAGTGGTGCTGACAGAAGCAGGGCACCAGTTGGCGGCGCGGCTGGAACGTATTCTGGATGAACTGCACAGCACGCTGCGCGAAGCAGGCCAGGTGGGAACGCAGTTAACCGGAACGGTGCGCGTTGCCGCCAGCCAGACAATATCTGCTCACCTTATTCCACAGTGTATTGCCCAGAGTAATCAGCTTTATCCAGCAATCGATTTTGTGCTGCACGATCGTCCGCAACAGTGGGTGCTGGAGAGTATTCGTCAGGGCGAGGTGGATTTTGGCATTGTGATAGATCCAGGTGCTGTGACCGATCTGCAGTGTGAAGCGGTGTTATCCGAACCGTTCCTGCTGTTGTGTCGAGGGGATCATCCGCTAGCCCAACGCGAATGGGTAAATTGGCAGGATTTATATCACGAGCGCCTGGTATTACAGGATTACGCTTCCGGCAGTCGACCGTTGATCGATGCGGCGCTGGCTCACTTTTCCATTGAGGCCAATATCGTTCAGGAGATAGGTCACCCTGCCACGCTTTTCCCGATGGTTGAGGCGGGGATTGGTATCAGCGTGCTGCCTGCGCTGGCGCTTCCTCTGCCACAGGGCAGCCATTTGCAGGTTAAACGCCTGACGCCGGTTGTGGAACGACAATTGATGCTGGCACGACGTAAAAATCGTTCTTTATCGACTGCGGCCCAGGCGCTGTGGGACGTAGTACGGATGCAGGCCAGTGAATTAACCGCCGGTCGGGCACGGGATCCTTTGTACCAGCTTTAACGATATGGCTGGTGTTTGTCATGTCGTTAAGTTTGGCTTTCAGTGATGAACTGATCGTTAACTTTTATATTTTTACCCGGCACCGGACTACCTCTTTATATTTATAAATTCTCCTGCGATATTCTTAGGCAATTGCTTAGCTTGCGGATTTGTAAGGCTATTTTAAATTATTATTTTTTTCTTGACCTTCCACTTGCTGGAAGGTTGATACTCTTTATACGCAAGTACGGATAGCAGTATCTAATACAATGATGTATAGCGATTGATTAATGAAATGACTAAGCAATTTATACAGTAACTCGTTATAGGTAGAATTAACACGATCCCGATGGAGTAATATTAGTGACATGTTAAATAATCCTACAATAGCTGGTTGCTGAAACTAATCCGGTAAATATATTTAACTAATGGGGTATTGGCGGCGATGATAAGAAAAAATAAAATTTTAATTGCAATGCAAATTAGTATGCTGGCATGGTCTGGTTATACGTTTGCAGCAGACAGAGTGTATGTGGCAAATGAAGGTGCAGATTCAGTTAATGTACTTGATGCTGCGTCTTTAAAGACTGTAGATAAAGTACATGTTGGTAAAATGCCGCATAACGTTCAGGTGTCACCAGACAATAAAACAGTTTGGGTAACCAACCTTGGTGCTAACGGGACACATTCATCAGGCTCTGAACATATGAATATGAGTAAAGATGCCCATTCTGAGAAAATGGATATGGGCAAAGATTCTCATGCAGGCAAAAAGGAACATGGCGAAGTTTGGGTTATTAATGCCGAAAATGATACGGTTATTGCAAAACTTCCGGTTGGCGCACACCCTGCGCATGTTGTCGTCACCCCTGATGGGAAAATGGCGTATATCTCAAATAGTGCAGATAACACTATCAGCGTGATTGATGCAGAACATTTGAAAAATTTAACGACAATTAATGTAGGTAAATTCCCTCATGGCCTCAGAGTGAGTCCTGACGGTAAAGAAGTTTATATCGCGAATATGAAAGGGGGCTCGGTATCCGTTGTCGATACAGCCAGTAATAAAGAAGTCGCGCAGATCCCATTAGGTAAAATGCCAGCCCAGGTAGGTTTCTCACCGGACGGAAAACGGGTGTTTGTTTCCCTGTCTGGTGAAGACGCTGTAGCGGTGATTGATACAGCAACGCGTAAAGTTGTGAAGAAAATTAATGTTGGTACCGTACCAATCCAGCTGTTTGGTACTCCGGATGGTAAAAGCATGCTGGTAACCAATCAGGGCTCGAAGAGCAAGCCGGGTAACACAATAAACATGATTGATATCGCAAGCCTTACGGTAGCGAAAACTATCACCACTGGCAATGGGGCCCATGGCGTGGTTGTCGATAAAAATGGCAAATATGCTTACGTAACTAACTCATTTGCAAACTCTGTCTCGATGATTGACATTAATGAGCGTAAGGTAGTGAACACGCTCCCGGTAGACAACAACCCAAATGGTATCAGCTGGGGCTCTGTCGAAGTGACGCCTAAATAACTGTGCTAGCATTTATCAATACCCGTCATTCGCTGGCGGGTATTTTCATGAATATTCTATAAATAAAGGAACGACAGATGAGAAAGCCGGAGCGGACAAAAACGCTGCCTAGTAAGTTCAATTTTGATGATACTGTAAACAGACTCGTCAGCGTATTGAATGCTAAAAATATTCGTATTTTTGTGCAGGTTGATCAACAGCAAGCGGCAACGGAAGCAGGTCTTGCTCTGCGACCGACGATGTTATTTCTGTTTGGTAACCCAAAGGGTGGTACTCCTGCCATGCAAGCAAATCCTCATGCGGCAATAGAGTTACCCCTACGGGTGGTTATTTGGCAGGATGACAATGGTGATACCCATATAGATTATCAGGATGCAAGTACTGTTCTGGAGTTTGACTATGGTGTTGCACATAATATTGTTGCTCCAGTTAGCATCCTGACAACCCTTCTTAACGAAGTGGCCGGTAATTAATTGCAAATAACACTAAATGCCTCGTGGATATTTAGTGTTATTTTTCTGTGTTTATTATGCAAATATTTAACCCGCTATAATAAACCTATTGAATAATACATACGATGTTCATTACTCTTCAATGTTTGTCGATTCGTCTATTTTATAAATAGGAGGGTTTTTGTTTGCAATATTATGTGAAGAGTATATCTTGATGCTCAAATATTAATATGTAAGTTATGAGGATAGTTATGAAAAAGACATTAGTCACATCATTGGCCGCTTCTTTGTGTTTTCTCAGTCTGTCTGCCTTTGCTGCTACAGAAATCTCGCAACAAGAAGCCAATAGTTTAAAGCATGTCAAGTCAATCACCGTAACGGAAAATACGGTGAATCAATGTATGCACAAAATTTCGAAAATGGCAGATAAAGAAGGTGCTGATTTCTTTGTTATTAAGAACTTCTCTTCTATAGGCAATGGTTCTCAGGCTGTAGTGACCAGCGAACTCTATAAGAAGTAAACAGCAGTTCCCCCGTTTTAATTATTGATTAGCGAAAGTGCGTTGTTGTACCTGCTTTCGCTTATTAATAATCAACAAATGTTAGTCAGTCATTTGCAAGGCGGGCTTTGTCAGCCCACTCGTCTGACGAATTCCTGATGTGTTGGTACTCCTTGCCATTTCTGGCAGAAAAAAAATGTGAGTTCAGGCCGATTTAGCACGTGCCATCTATACCGATTTACTATCGGTTATCGGGATAAACGGTATTGGTAATCGATTGCGTAGTCTCGCTATAACAATGCGGTACGCTACGTTATTTCGATTACTCAGTATTAAGGACATCTCATGAGCCACTCTCTTTTCTCGCAAAATCCCTGGTATAGCGCTGATATCATTCGTGGTTACAAACCGGATTTTACGCCGCGCGTAGCCTTTATCCTCGGCTCAGGCCTGGGGGCGTTGGCGGATCAAATTGAGGATGCGGTTGCCATCTCTTACGAGAAACTACCAGGGTTCCCGGTGAGTACCGTACACGGTCATGCTGGTGAACTGGTGTTGGGAAATCTGGCGGGAATTCCGGTGGCCTGTATGAAAGGACGTGGACATTTCTATGAAGGTCGCGGTATGACGGTGATGACGGATGCCATTCGTACGCTGAAGCTGCTGGGCTGTGAGCTGCTGTTTTGCACCAATGCTGCAGGCTCTTTGCGTCCCGAAGTCGGACCGGGTAGCCTCGTTGCGCTTAGCGATCACATCAATACGATGCCGGGTACGCCGATGGTAGGGCCAAACGATGAGCGTTTTGGCGAGCGATTCTTTTCACTGGCGAATGCCTATGATGCTGACTACCGCGCGATCCTGCAAACTGTTGCCGCTGAGGAAGGATTCCCGCTGAGTGAAGGGGTTTTTGTCTCTTATCCGGGGCCGAACTTTGAAACCGCGGCAGAAATCCGCATGATGCAAATTATCGGTGGTGACGTGGTGGGGATGTCGGTGGTGCCTGAAGTTATCTCTGCGCGCCACTGCGGTTTGAAAGTGGTTGCGGTGGCGGCCATCACCAACCTGGCGGAAGGTCTGGGTGATGTTAAATTATCTCACGCGCAGACGCTGGCAGCGGCGGAACTCTCCCGGCAGAATTTCATCAATTTGATCTGCGGATTCTTGCGCAAACTGGCCTGAATAACTAAAAAATGACCCCGCTTGCGGGGTCTTACTTTATGGCAAGGAACGGAAAAATGGGTATCGCATCTCGCTTAAAGCTCATGTCGTTTTTGCAATATTTCATCTGGGGAAGCTGGTTGGTAACCCTGGGTTCCTACATGATTAATACCCTGGATTTTACCGGTGCGAACGTCGGTATGATTTACAGTTCGAAAGGGCTGGCGGCGATTATCATGCCGGGCATTATGGGCATCATTGCCGATAAATGGCTACGCGCCGAGCGCGCCTATATGCTTTGTCATCTGGTGTGTGCGGGCGTGTTGCTATATGCCACAACCGTTACCGATCCGCAGACCATGTTTTGGGTGATGCTGGTTAACGCAATGGCGTATATGCCGACGATTGCGTTATCGAATAGCGTCTCATACTCGTGCCTGGCGCAATCAGGTCAGGATCCGGTCACCGCGTTCCCGCCAATTCGTGTGTTTGGCACCATAGGTTTTATTGTGGCGATGTGGACAGTCAGTTTGATGGGACTGGAACTGAGCAGCGCGCAGTTGTATATCGCTTCAGGCGCATCGCTGCTGCTGGCTCTGTATGCGCTTACGTTGCCGAAAATTCCGGTTGCTGAGAAGAAAGCAAACACCACGCTTGCCAGCAAGCTCGGTCTGGACGCCTTTGTCCTGTTTAAAAAACCGCAGATGGCAATCTTCTTTTTGTTTGCGATGATGCTGGGGGCGGTGTTGCAAATCACCAACGTCTTTGGCAATCCGTTCCTGCATGATTTTGCCCGTAACCCGGAATTTGCCGACAGCTTTGTGGTGAAGTACCCCTCCATATTGCTTTCCGTTTCACAGATGGCGGAGGTGGGCTTTATTCTCACTATTCCGTACTTCCTTAAACGCTTTGGCATTAAAACGGTGATGCTGATGAGCATGCTGGCATGGACGCTGCGCTTTGGCTTCTTTGCCTTTGGTGATCCGTCGCCGTTTGGTTTTGTGCTGCTGCTGATGTCGATGATCGTCTACGGCTGTGCGTTTGATTTCTTCAATATCTCGGGATCGGTATTTGTCGAGCAGGAGGTTAGCTCTAACATTCGCGCCAGCGCGCAGGGGCTGTTTATGACGATGGTAAACGGCGTTGGCGCGTGGGTGGGATCAATTCTGAGTGGTATGGCGGTGGACTATTTTTCTGTCGATGGCGTCAAGGATTGGCAAACTATCTGGCTGGTGTTTGCCGCGTATGCGCTGGCTCTGGCGGTTATCTTCGCATTGTTCTTTAAATACAAGCATGAGCCTGAACGACTGGCACAGAAATCACCGGCACATTAATACTCCATTGGCGGCGGGTTCTGATACCCGCCGTTTCATTTTCTGCGAGGCAATGTGGTAACTTTGCGCATTATCCATATTTCAGGAGCGCATTATCCATGGAACGCACGCACCGCATCGATCTGAAGTTACTGCGTTATTTTCTTGCTGTCGCAGAAGAACTGCATTTTGGACGTGCTGCTGCTCGCCTGAATATGTCGCAACCGCCGCTCAGTACCCATATTAAAGAGCTGGAGCAACAGCTCGGCACTTTGCTATTTATCCGTCATTCCCGCAGCGTGGCGTTAACTCACGCGGGAAAGATATTGATGGAAGAGTCGCGCCGACTGTTATCCAGTGCCAATCAGGCGCTGGCGAGAGTGGAGCAAATTGGTCGTGGTGAGGCAGGGCGAATTGAGCTTGGCGTTATCGGTACTGCGATGTGGGGAAAAATGCGTCCGGTGATGCGGCGTTTTATGAAGGATAATCCCAATGTTGAGGTGCTGTTTCGCGAGAACATGCCCGCGATGCAGATGACGATGCTGGAACGGCGTGAACTGGATGCGGGAATTTGGCGGATGGCTACGGAGCTTTCTCCCGGGTTTACCAGTTTGCGTTTGCATGAGTCCTCTTTTCTGGTTGCCATGCCGGAAGAACATCCTCTTACTGCCTGTGAGTCCATACCGCTGGAGGCGTTGAGAAATGAATATTTTGTCACAATGCCTTCCATTCATACTGACTGGGCATTTTTGCAGCGAGTTTGCCTGAGTGCTGGATTTTCCCCGATGATTATTCGTGAGGTGAGGGAGCCGCAAACGGTGCTGGCGATGATCAGCATGGGGATTGGTATTACGTTAATTGCTGACAGCTATGCGCAGATGAATTGGCCTGGCGTGGTATTTCGACCGTTAGAGGAACGTATTCCCGCAGATTTGTATATTGTGTATGACCAACAGCAGGCGACACCCGCGCTGGAGAAACTGGTAGCGGCATTGACGATGTGATGTCTGTGCCGGATGGCGACTAACGTCTTATCCGGCCTACGTGTGTAGTGTTGTCTGTGCCGGATGGCGACTGACGTCTTATCAGACACTACGTGTGTAGTGTTGTCTGTGCCGGATGGCGACTGACGTCTTATCCGGCCTACGTGTGTTGTGTTGTCTGCGCCGGATGGCGACTGACGTCTTATCCGGCCTACGTGTGTAGTGTTGTCTGCGCCGGATGGCGACTGACGTCTTATCCGGCCTACGCGTGTTGTGTTGTCTGTGCCGGATGGCGATTAACGTCTTATCCGGCCTACGCGTGCGGTATTGTCTGCGCCGGATGGTGACTGACGTCTTATCCGGCCTACGTGTGTAGTGTTGTCTGTGCCGGATGGTGGCTGACGTCTTATCCGGCCTACGTGTGTAGTGTTGTCTGTGCCGGATGGTGGCTGACGTCTTATCCGGCCTACGTGTGCGGTATTGTCTGTAGGCCTGATAAGCGTAGCGCATCAGGCGATGCAGGTTCGAATCTTATAAATCGCAGATAGCAAAAAGGCGCCTTTAGGGCGCCTTTTTACATTGGTGGGTCGTGCAGGATTCGAACCTGCGACCAATTGATTAAAAGTCAACTGCTCTACCAACTGAGCTAACGACCCGAAGTGGTGGGTGATGACGGGATCGAACCGCCGACCCCCTCCTTGTAAGGGAGGTGCTCTCCCAGCTGAGCTAATCACCCACTTCGGTACTTCAATTTTATCGTAAGAAATCCAGCTGGCGAGAAAGTGGTGGGTGATGACGGGATCGAACCGCCGACCCCCTCCTTGTAAGGGAGGTGCTCTCCCAGCTGAGCTAATCACCCACTTCGGTACTTCAATTTTATCGTAAGAAATCCAGCTGGCGAGAAAGTGGTGGGTGATGACGGGATCGAACCGCCGACCCCCTCCTTGTAAGGGAGGTGCTCTCCCAGCTGAGCTAATCACCCCCGCTGTGTGGAGTCGCATTATAGGGAGAGTTGAAAATGAGTCAACGCATTTTCTAAAGAATTTGTTCGTTCGTCGTAAATTTAAACAAAACGATCGCAAATCAATCCATGCAGCATGATTTGTATACGAAAATGGCAAAGCGTGATGTTCCAACCTGAACAACATTGAGGAATCAGACCACAGTGATAGAATACGAGCCTGATAATCTTTCCAGGATTTGCCGGTTGTCGGCATCTTTATAAACGTAAGGCCATTTCATGAAAATCAAAACTCGCTTCGCGCCAAGCCCGACAGGTTACCTGCACGTCGGTGGTGCGCGTACTGCTCTATATTCCTGGCTTTTTGCACGTAACCATGACGGTGAGTTTGTGCTGCGTATTGAAGACACCGATCTCGAACGCTCCACTCCGGAAGCTATTGAAGCCATTATGGATGGCATGAACTGGCTGAATCTGGAATGGGATGAAGGCCCGTACTTCCAGACCAAACGTTTTGATCGCTACAATGCCGTGATTGATGAGATGCTGGAAGCCGGTACCGCGTATAAATGCTACTGCTCCAAAGAGCGTCTGGACGCACTGCGCGAAGAGCAGATGGCAAACGGTGAGAAGCCACGTTACGACGGTCGCTGCCGCCACGGGCATGAACATCATGCTGCTGATGAACCATGCGTGGTGCGTTTTGCCAACCCGCAGGATGGATCCGTTATTTTTGACGACCAGATCCGTGGGCCGATCGAATTCAGCAACCAGGAGCTGGACGATCTGATCATCCGCCGTACTGACGGTTCCCCGACCTACAACTTCTGTGTTGTGGTCGACGACTGGGATATGGAAATCACTCACGTTATTCGTGGTGAAGACCATATCAACAACACTCCGCGTCAGATTAACATCCTGAAAGCGCTGAATGCGCCGGTGCCGGTTTATGCACACGTGTCGATGATCAACGGCGACGACGGTAAAAAACTCTCTAAACGTCACGGTGCGGTCAGCGTTATGCAGTATCGCGACGACGGTTACCTGCCGGAAGCGCTGCTGAACTATCTGGTGCGTCTGGGCTGGTCCAGCGGCGATCAGGAAATCTTCACCCGTGAAGAGATGATCAAACTGTTCTCCCTTGGTGCGGTGAGCAAGTCTGCCAGTGCGTTCAACACCGAAAAACTGCAGTGGCTGAACCATCACTACATTAATTCGCTGGCACCTGAATATGTGGCAACGCATCTGCAATGGCACATTGAGCAGGAAAATATCGATACTCGCGTCGGCCCGCAGCTGTCTGAGCTGGTTAAACTGCTGGGTGAGCGCTGCAAAACGCTGAAAGAGATGGCGCAGAGCTGCCGCTACTTCTACGAAGACTTTGCTGAGTTCGACGCGGATGCAGCTAAGAAACACCTGCGTCCGGTAGCGCGTCAGCCGCTGGAAGTGGTTCGCGATAAGCTGGCTGCTATCAGCGAGTGGACGGCAGAAAACGTGCACCACGCGATTCAGGCAACCGCTGATGAGCTGGAAGTGGGTATGGGTAAAGTTGGGATGCCGCTGCGCGTAGCCGTAACCGGCGCGGGTCAGTCTCCGGCGTTAGACGTCACGGTGCATGCGATTGGTAAATCCCGCAGCATTGAGCGTATTAATAAAGCGCTGGCGTTTATTGCTGAGCGTGAAAGCCAGCAGTAAGAGTGGTTGAGCGATGAAACAACGGCAGGAGCGCATCCTGCCGTTTTTTTTGCCTGTTATTCAGACTCATCAATACCCAGACGGGTAAGGAAAGTGCGAATACCTTCGCGCGAAATATACATTGCCAGCTTTTCTTGTTCCGTTGGGGACATGTTGTCCAGTGCGCTAATTATCTGGCGACAGGCGTGGCTACGCACCACGTGGGTGTATTCTGCCAGCGGTTCCTCAGCCTGATAAATTTCAGGGACTTTGCGAAAAGCCGGAATATTGAGCAGAAACGTACGGACACTGGAGTCGATATGGATCAGTCTTGCACGACCCCCTTTAACGCCGGGAAACTTTTCAGTGGTCCAGTTTTGTTCTCTGATCCAACGATTGACGGTTTGTTTGGCAACCCCGAGACATTCCGCCAGTTCTTCGGTCGTCATTTTGCTGCGTAATTTTTTCATATTATTTGTTGTCGCGGATCCCTAAGCGTTGTAACAAACCCGTAATGCCTTCACGCAGGATCAGTGACGTAAACATTTTTTGTTCTGACGGAGTCATCTCTTTGGCGAGCCTAATCAGTAGAGCTTCGATAGAGGTATCGCCGGATAACGATAAATTATCTGATAAACCTTCGGCTGAACGCTCAGCACTGCGAATGTATTCACGAACTTGTTCGGTGACGTGAACCAGACGCGCTTTACCGCCCTGTACGCCTGGTTTTGGTGATGTAGCCCAACCCTCCTTGCGCACCCATTTATTGATGGTCTGTCGGCTGTATCCGGTCAGATTAGCAAGTTCTTCTGGCGTCATCCGTTCCTTGAACATAACGATTCCCTGAATAGTCGTGGGGTTAATTAGTGGCTCATTTTATAGCACCATTTTAGTAGAAACCGTGACGCGTTTAACTACTGAATGCGAGTTGTTACGCAATGTTCTTCATTTGACTGCTTTTTCAGCGATTGAATTCTATGAGTTAATTTTGCCGTTGACACACGCGAATGGAATTCATATGATGCCGCCCGTCAACTCGACAAGCTTTACGTAATGGGGCTATAGCTCAGCTGGGAGAGCGCTTGCATGGCATGCAAGAGGTCAGCGGTTCGATCCCGCTTAGCTCCACCAAATTTAATCCCAATGAATTTGGTATGTACGTAATAGCATCGTGGGGCTATAGCTCAGCTGGGAGAGCGCTTGCATGGCATGCAAGAGGTCAGCGGTTCGATCCCGCTTAGCTCCACCAAAATTTAAACCCTCGCTGAAAAGCGGGGGTTTTTTGTTTCTGTTTCCACCCTGTATCTCTTCGGTTTGCTGAATAGCAGGCATAAAAAAACCGGGGAGAAGAATCTCCCCGGTCTTATCAATACGATGTTGTCTTACGCTTACAGCACCAGTGCTGCGATAGATGCAGACAGTACGCTCACCAGCGTAGAGCCGTACACCAGCTTCAGACCGAAGCGGGAAACCACGTTACCTTGCTCTTCGTTCAGACCTTTAATCGCACCGGCGATAATACCGATGGAAGAGAAGTTAGCGAAGGAGACCAGGAACACGGACAGGATACCTTCTGCACGCGGAGAGAGCGTGGCGGCAATTTTCTGCAGATCCATCATCGCAACGAATTCGTTGGAAACCAGTTTGGTTGCCATGATACTGCCCACCTGCAGCGCTTCGCTGGACGGCACACCCATTACCCATGCAACCGGGTAGAAGATGTAGCCCAGGATGCCCTGGAAGGAGATGCTGTAACCAAACCAGCCGGTCACGGTGGCGAACAGGGCGTTCAGGGCTGCAATCAGCGCGATGAAACCAATCAGCATCGCCGCAACGATAATTGCCACTTTGAAACCTGCCAGGATGTATTCACCCAGCATTTCGAAGAAGCTCTGGCCTTCGTGCAGGTTAGACATCTGAATGTTTTCTTCGCTGGCATCAACGGTGTACGGGTTTATCAGCGACAGCACGATAAAGGTGCTGAACATGTTCAGAACCAGCGCCGCAACCACGTACTTCGGTTCCAGCATGGTCATGTACGCGCCGACGATAGACATGGAAACGGTCGACATCGCGGTTGCAGCCATGGTGTACATACGGTTGCGAGACATTTTGCCGAGAATATCTTTATAGGCGATAAAGTTCTCGGACTGACCCAGGATCAGGGAGCTGACGGCGTTGAAGGATTCCAGCTTGCCCATACCGTTCACTTTGGATAACAGGAAACCAATCGCGCGGATGATAACCGGCAGAACGCGGATATGCTGCAAAATACCGATCAGAGCGGAAATGAAGACGATTGGGCACAGCACTTTCAGGAAGAAGAATGCCAGTCCTTTGTCGTTCATGCTGCCGAAGACAAAGTTTGTCCCTTCATTAGCGAATCCGAGGAGTTTTTCAAACATCTCGGAGAAGCCTCTCACGAAGCCCAGACCGACATCAGAGTTCAGGAAGAACCATGCCAGTAACACTTCAATAACAAGCAATTGAATAACATAACGAATGCGGATTTTTTTACGGTCACTGCTTACCAGCAGTGCGAGTACCGCAACCACGGCAAGGGCCAGGACGAAATGAAGAACGCGGTCCATATTTGCTCCAAATATGAGGCAGGTTTAGTTTTCGTGCACATTCTATGTAACAACCATAAAGAAAACGAGATCAAACACACACTATAATAAGGACCTGTGACGAGATTCAAAATTAGTGATCGGTGATACACTTCTGTTATGTTTAGTATGGAAGTGAAAAGTTATGTCATTGTGCTAATCTCATAACAATAATTAAACATCTCACCGGTATTTCCAGAATCCTTATCGATCCATAGACAAACGCTATCAGAGAAATCAACTTCACCCATTAAAATGAATTTGATAATCATTCTCAATAGGCGTAGCTTGAAACATAGCAAAGGCTATGTTTCTGAGGCACTAAAATGACTAACGATCGCGTTGAGAGTAGCAGTGGACGGGCAGCGCGCAAGTTGAAGCTCGCATTAATGGGACCTGCGTTCATCGCGGCGATCGGCTACATCGATCCGGGCAACTTCGCCACCAACATCCAGGCAGGGGCCAGCTTTGGCTATAAACTGTTGTGGGTGGTGGTCTGGGCAAATCTGATGGCGATGCTGATTCAGGTGCTGTCGGCAAAGCTGGGTATTGCCACGGGTAAAAACCTGGCGGAGCAAATTCGCGATCACTATCCTCGTCCGGTGGTGTGGTTCTACTGGGTGCAGGCCGAAATTATCGCCATGGCGACAGACCTTGCTGAATTCATTGGTGCCGCGATTGGTTTCAAATTGATCCTCGGCGTGTCGTTATTGCAGGGGGCCGTGCTCACCGGTATCGCGACTTTTTTGATTCTGATGTTGCAGCGCCGTGGGCAAAAACCGCTGGAAAAAGTGATTGGCGGCTTGCTGCTGTTTGTGGCTGCGGCTTACATTGTGGAACTGATCTTTTCCCAGCCGAACTTCGCGCAACTTAGCAAGGGAATGGTTATCCCGAGCCTGCCTAATTCCGAAGCGGTGTTCCTGGCGGCTGGCGTGCTCGGCGCGACTATCATGCCACACGTCATTTATCTGCACTCTTCCTTAACTCAGCATCTGCACGGCGGAACACGTCAACAGCGCTATGCGGCCACGAAATGGGATGTGGCAATCGCCATGACGATTGCTGGATTTGTCAATCTGGCGATGATGGCGACGGCTGCCGCTGCATTTCACTTTAGCGGGCATACCGGTATTGCCGATCTCGATCAAGCGTATCTGACACTTGAACCGCTGTTGAGTCACGCTGCGGCGACGGTATTCGGTTTAAGTCTGGTGGCTGCGGGACTTTCTTCTACCGTGGTCGGTACGTTGGCCGGGCAGGTGGTGATGCAAGGGTTTATCCGCTTTCACATTCCGCTTTGGGTACGCCGTACCGTCACCATGATGCCATCATTTATTGTGATTTTGATGGGATTGGATCCGACGCGTATTCTGGTGATGAGCCAGGTATTGCTCAGTTTTGGTATTGCACTGGCGCTGGTGCCGCTACTGATCTTTACCAGTGACGGTAAGCTGATGGGCGATTTGGTGAATACCCGTTGGGTAAAACAGGTAGGCTGGGTGATTGTTGTACTGGTGGTGGCGCTTAATATCTGGCTGTTGGTAGGAACCGCACTCGGTTTGTAAAAACAAAAGGGCCCGTTGGCCCTTTTGTTACATTAATGATGATGTTTGTGGCCACGCCCGCGACCGCGGTGGTCGTCACGATCGTTCCAGCCTTCACGATAACCACGCTCATAAGCTTTGCGTTTGTCCCAGCCACGATGGTAGCCGTTGTCATGACGCCACCAGCGATTTTTGCGCCACTCATAGTTATGGTGCCAGTAATCCCGGTCGCGCCAGCGGCCGCCATCCCAGTAGTTACCGTAGTTATCGCGATCGCCAATTTGTAATTTTATTGATGGCAGCAGGGTGATTTCGCCAGCGTTCGCGGCCAGCGGTGTAAAAGCCAATAAGACTGCCGCCAGAATCAGTGACCTGAACATGTTTTCTCTCCTTCACGATCGAGCCGTAGCCGGCCTGTTAACGTAATATTACGGGGCAGTAAAGCCCCGTTTCATCGCCTTAACTCTTAAATCGCAAGTGAGAGCACTTTTTGTTAATAAATGTGTCTTTATTTCAATCAACTCAGGATAGCATCAATCTCCGCGCACTCTTCAGACGTAAAGTGACGGTTTGCCAGCATACCGACAGCGTCTTCAATCTGCGCCGTTTTACTCGCGCCAATCAGCACGGACGTGACTTTGTCATCCCGTAACACCCATGCCAGCGCCATTTGGGAAAGCTTTTGCCCGCGTTGTTCTGCCAGCACATTCAGCGCCCGCACTTTTTCCAGCTTTTGTGGAGTGATCTGGTCCGGATTCAGAAAGCGACTGGTGCTTGCCGCACGAGAATCCGCAGGAATGCCGTTCAGATAGCGGTCGGTTAACTGTCCGCCAGCCAGCGGTGAGAAGGCGATACTGCCGACACCTTTTTCCTGTAATAGTGACAGCAAGCCACCTTCGACCCAACGTTCAAACATGGAATATTTGGGCTGGTGAATAAGGCATGGCGTACCTAAATCGTCGAGTATTTCAATCGCCTGCCTGGCAAGATCTGCCGGATAGTTAGACAACCCGACGTACAGCGCTTTGCCCTGACGGACGATGTGATCCAGCGCGCGCATGGTTTCTCTGAGCGGTGTTTCAGGGTCGGGGCGATGGTGGTAGAAGATATCGACATACTCCAGCCCCAGACGCTTCAGGCTTTGATCGAGACTGGCAATCAGATATTTGCGTGAACCCCAGTCACCGTAGGGGCCTTCCCACATGGTGTAGCCCGCTTTTGTGGAGATAATAAGCTCATCTCGCCACGGTAAAAAATCTTCCTGCAGGATCCGACCAAAATTCCGTTCTGCCGAACCCGGTGGTGGACCATAGTTATTTGCCAGATCAAAATGGTTGATCCCCATATCGAATGCGCGCTGTAACAATGCGCGACTGTTCTCGACCTGTGTGGTATCGCCAAAATTGTGCCACAAACCCAGAGAGACAATCGGGAGCTTAAGGCCGCTCTGACCGCAGCGGCGGTACTCCATTGTCTGATAACGATTTTCATCTGCGTGATAAACCATGTCACCCCCCTTCCACAATGCGTGTGCCTTTCAGTGTATACGGTTACACCGTCGATTCTTCAATGAATTTTTACCGCCAAAACTGTAAATCCTGCTTTCCACCCCTTCACAGCGACTTTCCTGGACAGTCATCACAGTTCTTCGATACTCAACATGAGGTTACCGTCAGAAGGATAGCTGTCATGCAAACCCCGTATTCCGTTGCTGATTATCTGCTGGACAGGCTGGCAGGCTGTGGCGTCGGCCATCTCTTTGGTGTGCCGGGCGATTATAATTTGCAGTTTCTTGACCGCGTGATTGAACATCCCAACGTATGTTGGGTCGGGTGTGCGAATGAATTGAATGCGGCTTATGCGGCAGATGGCTATGCCCGGGTATCCGGGGTTGGGGCGTTGCTCACCACGTTTGGTGTGGGCGAGTTAAGCGCAATTAACGGTGTCGCGGGTAGCTTCGCGGAATATGTTCCTGTTTTGCATATTGTCGGCGCACCCTGTCGCGGCGCGCAGCGTCGCGGAGAGTTGATGCATCACACTTTGGGTGACGGTGACTTTCAGCATTTTTACCGCATGCAGCAGGCGGTAACGACGGCCAGCGCGATACTGGATGAACAAAATGCCTGCTATGAGATTGACCGTGTGTTGCGAATGATGCTCAGCGAGCGCAGGCCGGGCTATCTGATGCTACCTGCTGATGTGGCTAAACAGCCTGCTACGCCACCGAATGATATTATGATTGTTCCTCTGAGCGAGCCGGAAAGCAGCGTGATAGAGGCGTTTCGCTACCATGCCCGTGAACGATTGCTGGACAGCCCACGCGTAGCGTTGCTGGCCGACTTCCTCGCGCTGCGTTTTGGTCTGCAGCCGGTTTTACAGCGCTGGATGGCAGAAACGCCGATGGCTCATGCCACGTTGTTGATGGGCAAAGGACTGTTTGATGAGCGTCACCCGGCGTTTGTTGGCACGTACAGCGCTGGAGCCAGCAGCGATTATGTACGTCAGGCGATAGAAGATGCCGATACGATAATGTGTGTCGGCACACAATTTGTCGACACCCTGACAGCTGGGTTTACACAACAGCTACCGCTGGATCGCACCATTGACGTTCAGCCCCATGCGTCACGAATTGGATCCCACTGGTTTAACATCCCGATGGAGCAGGCGGTCACCACATTACGTGAGCTGTGCCTGGAAATGTCGTTTTCTCTACCGCCAGAACGTCCGCCAATTAGGCGTGTTCAGGTTGAGAAGGGCCCACTGACGCAGGAAAACTTCTGGCACACGGTACAGCAGTTTCTGAAGCCTGATGACATTATCCTCGTCGATCAGGGAACCGCCGCCTTTGGCGCGGCTGCGCTCTCACTACCTTGCGGGGCGGAAGTACTGGTTCAACCGTTGTGGGGATCTATCGGCTACGCGCTCCCGGCTGCATTCGGCGCGCAAACGGCCTGTCCGGACCGTCGGGTGATCCTGATTATTGGCGATGGCGCGGCGCAGCTCACCATTCAGGAGCTGGGTTCCATGCTCAGAGACGGGCAATCGCCGGTTATTTTACTGCTCAACAATGACGGTTATACCGTGGAGCGGGCCATACACGGGGCAAATCAGCGCTATAACGACATCGCCGCCTGGAGCTGGACGTCGGTGCCGCAGGCGTTTAGTCGTGAATGTCAGGCCGAATGTTGGCGGGTGAAGCAGGCGGTACAGCTGGAAGAGGTGCTGGCCCGGTTGTCCCATCCGCAACGATTGTCGTTAATTGAAGTGGTGCTACCGAAAGCCGATCTTCCTGAATTATTGCGCACGGTGACCCGTGCGCTGGAATCTCGCAACGGCGGATAGCTATTTATCAGGGCGCTCAGCGACCATCATCGGTTTACCTGCCAGCAGCAGCCAGGCGGGCAGCATGACGATGCACAGCAGCGGCAGCAGGGTGGAATCTGGCACCACCACTGCTGCCATAAACAGACTCAGCCAGGCGTCACGGGTGACGACCAGCACCAGCCCGAGAATAGAGCAAGAAACCGTGATGGCAGCCGGCACCGCTTCAACATGGGCGTGCAGCATCAGGCCAAGCGCGACGCCAACGAATACCGCCGGGAAGATTCGTCCGCCGCGAAAACCACTCGCCGCTGCAACCACTAATGCCGTTAGTTTGATCACGGCGAGCATGAAATAATCTGATGTCCCCAGCGTTTGGCTAAACGCCATCTGCTGCATTTCGTCCAGTCCCTTAAACAAGGTAAGCGGCCCGCCGATAACACCCAAAATGCCAAGGATAAAACCGCCTGCCCCGAGGATCAGCACCGGGTGTTTTAATCGATGCATTAAATGGTGCAAACGCGGCAGACACCAGACGGCAACCATCCCAGCGGCAATGGCGATGGCAGCAACAACCGCGCCGCTGAGGATATCGATCAAGTGCATCTGCGTGTAGTGCGCGATGGGCAGTGAAAAATGGGGGTGAAAAAACAGGCTGGTGGTTAGTGAACCTGCGGCGGCGGCCATTAACGGTGCAAACAGGCGATCCCACAAGGGCACATCGTTTGAGCTATTCAGCGTTTGCGAAAATATCAGCGCGGCGGCAACGGGGGTACCAAATAGTGCGCCGATGGTACCGGCAGAGGCGAGAATGGTCCAGTCCAGCTTTGCAATGCGCGGAAACATGCGGCTACCAAGTGCCACTGCCAGTGCGATATTCACGGTCATGATGGGGTGTTCCGGACCCAGACTGACGCCACCCGCGAGGCCGAGGATTAGCGCTGCCAGCAGGCCCGGTATTGCTGACGTTGGCACCGGCATACCAATTAACGGTTCACAGGCCGGATCCGGGCCTGCGTGGCCATGGCTGTAACGGATAACTAACCCGACCATGATCCCCGTGAGTGTCAGCATACCGATAATCCAGACCGGAGAGTCCTGGGCTATACCGATGCTAACAGGCAGACGTTCCCACAAAAACTGCTGTAAAACGGAAGCCACTTTCATCACAACGATCAACACCAGGCTGGACGCTATGCCAATGATTAGCGCTGGGGTTGATAGCAAGAGCATCGTTCTGGCTCGCGGATGGAGCATTTTCTATTCCTTAAAACAGAGTCATAGTCATAGTTTGCACAGCCTGCCTGACGACATCGCTGCAAATGGTGCTGAAACGATAAAGTAATTGTGTGATCTGGATCGATTTTCCACGGGCATCAGCCTTCAGACCGTTGTTGTTATGTCCCCATGAATTTACAGTGTGGCAAAGATTTATTCTGACTTTAGCGGAGCAGTGGAAGAATGACAAAATATGCTTTAGTAGGGGATGTTGGCGGCACCAACGCGCGTCTTGCTCTGTGCGATATTGCCAGTGGCGAGATTTCGCAGGCAAAAACCTATTCCGGGTTGGATTATCCAAGTCTGGAGGCGGTGGTGCGCGTGTACCTGGATGAGCATAGCGTTAGCGTTGAAGATGGTTGTATTGCCATTGCCTGTCCGATAACCGGCGACTGGGTGGCAATGACCAACCATACCTGGGCGTTCTCTATTGCTGAGATGAAAAAAAACCTGGGCTTCAGCCATCTGGAAATCATCAATGATTTCACCGCTGTGTCGATGGCGATCCCGATGCTGAAAAAAGAGCATTTAATCCAGTTTGGTGGCGCGGAACCTGTTGAAGGTAAACCTATTGCTGTTTACGGCGCAGGAACCGGGCTCGGCGTGGCGCATCTGGTCCACGTGGATAAACGCTGGGTAAGCCTCCCTGGTGAAGGCGGCCACGTGGATTTTGCGCCTAACAGCGAGGAAGAGGGAATTATCCTTGAGGTTCTGCGCGCGGAAATAGGTCACGTGTCCGCAGAACGCGTGCTGTCTGGTCCGGGACTGGTGAATCTGTATCGCGCGATCGTTAAATCTGACGGACGCCTGCCGGAAAATCTGCAGCCGAAGGATATCACCGCACGGGCGCTGGAAGATTCTTGCATTGACTGTCGTCGTGCGCTGTCGCTGTTCTGCGTCATCATGGGACGTTTTGGTGGCGATCTGGCGTTAACGCTGGGCACATTTGGCGGTGTGTACATCGCCGGCGGTATTGTGCCGCGCTTCCTCGACTTTTTTAAAGCGTCGGGCTTCCGCGGTGGTTTTGAAGATAAAGGTCGTTTTAAAGCCTACGTGCAGGATATTCCGGTGTATCTGATCGTGCACGATAATCCTGGACTACTTGGCGCTGGTGCGCATTTACGTCAGACGCTGGGCCACATTTTGTAAGGTCAGGGCCGGATGGTGCTCAGCGCTTATCCGGCCTTGTCGTTCTGGCTGTTCATATTTTCTAAAATTATCTTGATCATCTGTTGTTCAAATAAATCGGCATGCAGGTATCTTGTGTTTTTATATTTTTTATCGGTATCCAGATAGGGTTGATGCAAACAACATTCTGGCGGCGTGCATGAGATCAGGGTGTTAATAAGGTCAATTGGTTTAGGGTATTCAACAAATAGCGGGCCATGGCGATAGTTATTTTTATTTTGCCATTCCGCCAGATCGTCCATGAAACACTCTGCGGTTGGTTTTGGCATCGCGCTGGCTTTATCTTTGCCCAACACAATATAAGCCAGGTTGTATAACCCGTGCGCGTATGGCCAGAACATTTTATGGAGCTTAGTGAGCCCTGGTTCTCTCAATGCAGACACGCTTTTACAATATAAATCGAGTTGCGTGCCTGCTTCTGTCACATCCTCATCCAGGAGCGCCATCAGATAGCTGAGGATAAACATATCGCTTACTGTTTGCTTCGTGGTCAGTACCTTTTGCGCTCTTTTTCTGGCATCCACTGCAAAGTCTGCACGTTTGTACCACAGCGCCATCATTAAATTCGTCATGGTCAGGTTAACAGGGTGACCGTTATCACTCATACCCAATTTTTCAGGCAATAAGAGTGGTACTCGGTCAAATAAACCCGCGGCAAGAATCTCTAGTGTCGTCCATACATTAATACTGTGATCGCAGCCTGAGTCCACACCCTGCGTCACATGTTTAATCATCGCAGACTGTCGCAGGGATAAGTGTAGAGATTCCATATCATTTGACTGTATCGCGGTTTTATATCCTAATAACTCCGGGCTGCGCTTCATGCGCAGCATAAAAAGCCATGAACTCAGCTGTTGTTGCAGTGAATAATCCAGATGGCATTGTTCATGAATATCCAGGCACTCAGCTAAATAATCGTCCGTACTTATCCATATCAGGGCATTTTTTTCCGCTTCTTTTGCGTATTCGCGTAGATATGTACGTTGATATTTTTCGCTCAGCTTCGCCATGACATCACCTGTAAAAAATAGAGTGACGACCAATATACTACAAACTTAGTTCAGCTATCCCGTTCGTTGCGGAAACGACTGAAAGCGTGCGCTGTACTTTCCATTCGTCACGCTTTTTCAGCACTATAAATGCATTAATTGTCTGAATTCTTTCACTTTGCTCCGACTAACCGGGATTTCAAATTCCAGATCCTTTAAACGCAGAATATAAGTGTTGTTAAACCAGGGTTCGATCTCGCGGATTTTATTCAGATTTACGCAGAACGAGCGGTGGCAGCGGAAGAAATGCGAAGCCGGCAGTTTGCTGCAAAATTCGCTGATGTTCATCGGCATGACGTATGATTCTCGTCGCGTATAGACGAACGTCATCTTTTCATGCGCTTCAGCGTAGTAGATGTCGTTGATTGGGGTCACGATGATCCGCTCATCTTTGATCAGGTTGATCGTATCGTTTTCGCGGGCCACCGGACTTACAGGGGACGTTCCCGTTTGCTGTTGCTGCCAGGCGGCTTCCAGCTTTTGCAGCATGCTGACAATGCGTGATTCCTGGTACGGCTTCAGAATGTAGTCAAAAGCTTCCAGTTCGAAGGCTTCAACGGCATGCTCTTTCCACGCGGTAATAAACACAATAAAGGGTTTATGTGCGAACTGGCTGATATTTTGTGCCAGCAATACGCCGTCCAGCGAGGGAATATTAATATCCAGAAAAATGGCGTCAACGCGGTTGTGCTGGAGATATTTCAGCACGTCCAGACCATCGTCAAACGTGCCGACAATCTCCATCTGGCTGTGCTCTTTTATCAGCCAGCTCAGTTCCTGTTGGGCCAGGAATTCATCTTCAACAATGATGACTTTCACGACTTCACTCCTGGTTAAAGCAATAATGTAGTTGGCGCGGCTGCGGGCGAGTGCACATTAGGTACATAAAAGGCAATCTCTGTGCCTGGCTCCAGACGGCGGATATGTAATCCCTCACCGTAGAGCAGCTTAACGCGATGGTGCACATTCAACAGACCAATTTTATTGCCCGGCATTTCATTGGACTCGACCCGTTCAATCACTTTTGGGTCGATACCATGACCCGTGTCTCGTACGGCAATCCGTACCCGGTTGCCGCACTCCGCAACGCTGATAGTGACCACACCTTTCCCTTTGCAGGGCTGGATCCCATGGACGATAGCGTTCTCGACCAATGGCTGAATCAGCAGGCTGGGAATAAAACAGCTTACCTCTTCATCGATATCATAAATAACGGTCAGCTTGTCGCCAAAGCGGGCCTGTTCGATGGTGATGTAATCCTTGATTTGATACAGCTCTTTCTTAATGTCGATCTGCTCATCGTCTTTTAATTCAATATTATAGCGAAGATAGCGCGACAAATTAAAAATGAGCTGACGTGCGGTGTCCGGGTTAAGCCGCACCGACGATGAAATCGCGTTCAGGGCATTAAACAGAAAATGGGGATTTATTTTGCTTTGCAGTGCGCGTAGCTCTGCCTTATTTGCCATTTCTCGTAGTTGCTCTGCGCGGGAGACTTCAAGCTGGGTGGAGATGATTTGCGACAGACCGATCGCCATTTCCTGTAACGAGGAAGTGATTTGATGAGCGTGACAGTAGTAGATCTTCAGCGTGCCGGTCACGACGCCTTTCTCCCAAAGCGGGATCACCAGCATAGAGTGGATTTCCGGGGTGCGATGCGCTTCATCATTGTTTTTTATGATTATTTTACCGTGATTTATGGCTTCTTGCGTGGTAGGGCTGACGAAGTCATCGTTATCGCGGTAGTTGATCTCTCCGACGCCAACATAGGCCAGAACGTGCTGAGTATTGGTGATGGCAACCGCGTCAGCGTGGATATCGTGGCGAATAATTTCGCACACCTGACGTAACGACTCGCTGTTGACCTGGCGAAAGAGCGGCAGCGTTTTGTTGGCGATATCCAGCGCCAGCTTGGCCTGTTTTGCAGCGCTGGCTTCTTTCTCACCTTCAACGCTTTGTACCAGCATCACGATAAAACCAATACAGACGCTGCCTAGGATCATTGGAATACCGATTTTTGAGACAATATCCAGCCCCAGTTCGGTGGTGGGTGCCCAGGCGACGACCAGTATCATGGTCAGTGATTCGCACAGCATTCCGCCTAAAATACCCGCGCGCCAGTGCTGCGCTTTGGGGATCTTACGGTTGATCCACCCGGCAATGCAGCCAGCCAGAATGCTGGTAATAAAGCAGGGTAGGGCAGTTACGCCGCCAATATCGATCAGGTAACGGTGGGTGCCTGCGATCAGTCCCGTAATAATGCCAACCCATGGACCGAACAGGATCCCTCCTGACATGACCGCGATAATACGCACATTGACCAGAGAACCTTCAACCGGTACGCCTGACCAGGTACTGAACAGGGCAAACATGGAGAAAATCGCGGTAACGGCGAGCAGCTCTTTTGGGGAGTGGGCTGACTTGTGCAACAGTTCGCGAAACAGGCGGATACGAATCAGGAAAAACAGACAGAACAGCATCAGTGCTGCCCGGTCAAATACCGCCAGCAGCATATTGAATATTTCGTGCACGGGTGACTCTTGCGCAAGGGTTAAACCACTATGATAGGTAACCTGAGGCAGGATGACCAGCACCCCCGCAGTTCAGAGCTAATGGGGAAAAACCATAATATTAAAAGGGGATTGTTGCATGATTGTTGTATTTACAATACCTGTCCTGTGAGTGCTGCGTTCAAGGTAATGTATTTAACAACAAAATGTTAAATGATGGTAATTTTAAGCGAGTTGTGAAAATGAATATTTCCTCATTTTACTCAGCTGTTCCTCTTTTTCGTCAGGAAAAAATATTTTGTTTTGCCTCTCGACAGAAGGAAATTATTCAGGCTATTTTCTAAACGTGCCACCATCGTGGCAGCGTCGCTCGGACGGTCCGGGCGCTAACGTTAATCTGAGGATATTATGGCTGACTCCCGCCCTGAACGTCGCTTTACGCGTATTGATCGCCTTCCCCCGTACGTTTTTAACATCACCGCTGAACTGAAGATGGCTGCGCGTCGGCGCGGCGAAGATATTATCGATTTCAGTATGGGGAACCCGGATGGGGCCACGCCTCCTCACATTGTCGAAAAACTGTGTACCGTGGCTCAGCGCCCGGATACTCACGGTTACTCCACCTCACGCGGCATTCCGCGTTTGCGTCGGGCGATTTCCCGCTGGTACCAGGAACGCTATGATGTTGAGATCGATCCTGAATCTGAAGCCATTGTGACCATCGGTTCCAAAGAGGGGCTGGCGCACCTGATGCTGGCAACGCTCGATCACGGTGATACGGTCCTCGTGCCCAACCCAAGTTATCCCATCCATATCTATGGCGCGGTGATTGCCGGCGCGCAGGTGCGTTCAGTGCCGCTGGTTGAGGGTGTCGACTTCTTTAATGAGCTGGAACGCGCAATACGCGAAAGTTACCCGAAGCCGAAGATGATGATCTTAGGTTTCCCATCCAACCCGACCGCGCAGTGCGTTGAGCTGGAATTCTTTGAGAAAGTGGTGGCCCTGGCTAAACGCTATGACGTGCTGGTGGTTCACGACCTGGCCTACGCTGATATTGTTTATGACGGCTGGAAGGCACCATCGATTATGCAGGTACCCGGCGCTCGCGACGTCGCTGTTGAATTTTTCACCCTGTCGAAAAGCTACAACATGGCGGGATGGCGTATCGGGTTTATGGTGGGCAACAAAACGCTGGTGAACGCGCTGGCGCGAATCAAGAGCTATCACGATTACGGGACCTTTACGCCACTGCAGGTTGCGGCAATTGCCGCGCTGGAAGGCGATCAGCAATGTGTGCGGGATATCGCTGAGCAATATAAACGTCGTCGCGATGTACTGGTCAAAGGACTGCATGAAGCAGGCTGGATGGTCGAGATGCCAAAGGCCTCAATGTACGTTTGGGCGAAAATTCCAGAGCAATACGCCGGGATGGGGTCACTTGAGTTTGCTAAGAAGCTGCTGAACGAAGCGAAGGTATGCGTTTCGCCAGGGATTGGGTTTGGTGATTATGGTGATACGCATGTGCGATTTGCGTTGATTGAAAACCGTGACCGTACCCGCCAGGCTATTCGCGGCATCAAGGCGATGTTTCGCGCAGATGGCCTGTTACCGACCAGTGCAAAATCGACTTCTGAAAGTACCGACTGACAGAATGTTCCCCCAAAATGCAAAACAGGAGCCTGATGGCTCCTGTTTTTTTGCTGCGTCTTTTAATTTAGATCATCAGGGCGAAAGTACCGGCCCAAACGATGACCATAAAAGAAATGCCCATAAAGAAATATTTCACTTTTCATCTCTCCGCGTACCTGAGGTACGTCTAAATGAACATATGCTTACCTGACAGAGAGCTGATGCACTCGCGAACGAAAGGGAGAATACCCCTCATTTGCTTGGCTGCATCACCTCAGAATTCTGAGCTTTAATGCTCCAGACGGCGCTAATGTACGCCTAAAAATGAGGAGAGACAAGAGGCATTTTTTTATTTAATTTTAATAACTTACAACTGTCGTGATTCGGCGACAGTTTAATTTCTGCCGGTAATAAATTGCTATTGAGCGACGGAATGGTTACTCGGAGAATTCTCATATCGCCATGATGTTAATGCGGTTAATTTTTCGCGGAATGAGATAATGAAAAGGTTAAAAATGACCAGATTAATGATGTTAGCACTCGTTTTTACGCCACTGACGTCGATGGCGGCCTCACCGTTGGCGTTTAATTTCAGCTGCGCAAGTATTGGTGGTGTGAATAGTGATGGCAAAGGCAATGTTTGGATTGATGGCTCGAAGGCGACGGTGAAGGCCTTCAATGAAAATTACTGGGAAGCCAAAAGCGGCAACAATACGGTTTCTATTTCTCGTAAAGATGACGGAAATCCGGACGTTTCCTGGAGTGGGCCGAATCGAAAGCACGGGGTATGCCTGCCTGAAGATAATATTGACTTTTCTGGGGCCAAAAAATCGACCAGCACTGGACCCTCTTTTTCCTGCGCTGCGGTTGCAAAGGGCAGTATCGAAGAGATTATCTGCCACAGTCCTTCGCTCTCAGAAATGGATTTAGCGTTAAACGGGGCCTACAAGCAGGCGCTGGTTAAATCGAGCAATAACCCGACGCTGAAAGCAGAGCAGCGCGGTTGGGTGAAAGGGCGTAACGAGTGCTGGAAGGAACAGAATAAATCAGCCTGCATCGCCCGCAACTACAACGAGCGAATGGCTGAACTGCACAGCAAATGGGGCGTTAAGTAATTCAACCGTAGAAAAAAAGAAAGGCCTTACGGCCTTTCTTTTTAGATATACAACGAAGCTTCACCCATCGGGCGAGTTTTGAAGCGACGGTGGATCCAGAGATACTGCTCGGGTGCACGCATGATCTCTTTTTCGATAATTTTGTTCATATACGCCGCAGCCTGGCTTTCATCTGCCGGGTAACCTTCCATTTCTGGGGTGATGAACAGGCGGTAACCGGTGTTATCTGCTTTTCTCACCATGGTTACGGTCAGCATTGCTGCGCCCGATAATCGTGACAGCACGTAGGTACCGTTGGTGGTCGCCACGTCTTTGACTGCGAAGAAGGGGGCGAATGAACTCCCTTTACGACCATAGTCCTGATCGGGGGCAAACCACACTGCCTCGCCTTTTTTCAGGGCGCCGACAATACCACGCAGATTATTTCTGCCGATCATCGCCTTGTTGGAGCGCATACGACCGCGGGTTTGGATCCACTCCATCAACTTATTATTGTGCGGGCGATAGGTTGCCATCATTGGCTGGCAAAGCCCCATTACGCGACCACCCAACTCGAGCGACATAAAGTGTACGCCAACGACCATCACGCCACGGTTTTGCATCTGAGCGCGCTTCAGGTTGTCCAGCCCTTCTACATCAAACCATTTACGCACCCGACGGTCCGGCCAGAACCAGGCCATACCTGTTTCAAGCAGCCCCATGCCGAGCGAACGGAAATTCTCATCGACCAGTTTGTCTCTTTCTTCCTGTGACAGATTTGGGAAACAGAGTTCGAGATTTTTACGTGCAATAGATTCACGGCGTTTTAAAAATGGACGAGCCAGCGTTCCTGTATGGGTACCAAGAAAACACAATACGGGATAGGGAAGCTGTACCAGTAACCAGAGCACACCAACACCAAACCATGTGAGCCAGTAGCGCGGATGCAAAAACGCGCGTGAAAATTTACATTGGGGGAACATAAGCACCTGTTGTTGATACGAAATAGATGTATCGCGAAGATTCTTTGCCTGTCGCTTTACACTCTGCACTGATCGTTAGGCCGCCATGAACGACATTGGTTCCTGTAAAGAGTGTAAAACTGAGTCAGGACAAAACCACGAGGGGGCATGAATGATCGGACGCACAATGTACACCCGAAAATTAATGTCAGCCAGAAATAATTACTCAAGATTCGTAAATGTTTTTAGGGCGATTAAGGGCAAAATTTCGCCTATATATAATTCGTTGTTTTTATGATGATTAAATAAACGACGGAGAAACAGTGTAATAGTAAGCGGTCGAATGATTTTTGTGAATAAAATGTTGCTCAAATTGCATGCAGATAGGAATTGTCTTAGAATATAAAGTTAAGGGAGTGTAAGGACTTACGTTAAGTTTACGGCAGACAGGAGGTATCGCTATGCTCTATTTCTGGACCTTTCTCATACTGAGCATTCTGTGCGTCAGTTGCTATATCTGGCAGGTTATAGGCGCTGCGGCGTCAATTAGCGCTTTTCTCGGCATGGCCATCCTTACGGCATTAATTTACGTTTTTACTATGCGGCTGACCAATGGTAACGAAATGGTAACTGGATTATTCCTGTTTCTTGCCCCGACATGTGGTTTGATCATTCGCTTTATGGTCGCGGATGGTAAGCAATAATTTGCAATGTTACGTTTAGCAATAAATTGTCACCTTGAGTTATTTATTGTTTATCTGAGTTTATTAAAGTGCCAGCATCGCTGGCACTTTTTTGTGAGACCGAAATGAATTACCGGGCATCCGCCAACTGGAGTGATGCTTCCTCTTGCTGAGCATTTTTTCGCTGTTGCTCAAGTTCCAGCGCACCGCGATGAGAGAGGTAGCAGAACAGGATGCAGCAAACAATACCCCCCATCAGCAGATAGAAGCCGCCGTGCCACCCCATTTTGTCGACCATTACGCCAAACAGACTGGTGCCCAGCGATGCGCCAAAAATGTAGCTCATAAATCCGCGCAGTCCTACTGCAGAACCTACTGCGAAGCTGGGGACGATTTCCATCGTCTGAACAGAAGCGAGGAACTGTGGAACATAGATCAGGCAACCCACAATGGCGGCAAAAATAGTGACCATCAGCAGGGATTCACTTTTCCAGTAGCCGATCAAACAGACGAAAATCAGCGCCATACAAATCATGGCCAGCGGCATGCGACGGCCTTTAAACAGTTTATCGGTAAGCCAGCCCGCCAGTAATGTGGAAGGGATTGCCGCCCATTCAAAAAACAGAAAAGCGATGCTCATTTGCTCTTTCGAGAAATGTTTTTCGGTTAACAGATAAATAGGCAACCAGCTAATCATGCCAAAACGCACCATATAGACGAAGACATCTACCAGTGAAACATACCAGGCATTCTTATTACGCAGCACATAGGTGCAGAAGATCTGGAAGGCGCTCATATTTTCTGGCGCCTGGTCAGTGTGTCGGGAATTTAATACTACTTTTTCTTCCGGCATCATTTGTTCCAGAGCCGGTAAGCCTTCCTGGCGCGGTGAACCTTTCCCCAGAATCAGCACAATAAAAGCAAACAGTACGGCAACACCGGCCGGGACAATATAGCTGGCGCTTTGCCAGTGCTCGCTCCCTAAAATGGCAAAGGCGGCACCAACAATCGGAGCGACAATACCACCGCCAACGTTGTGAGAAATATTCCAGAATGCGCCGACGCGTCCACGTTCTTTACGCGGAAACCAGTTGGCGATGGTAATAAATGAAGGACCAACGCCCATTCCCTGAAACAAACCGTTGAAAACGACCAGAGCGGCAAAAATCCAGAATCCGGTACTGAATCCTAAACCGACGTTTACGATGGCGCACAGAACCAGGCCGCATGCCATAAAGACCTTAGGGCTGGCCTTGTCTGCCAGACTACTCATAATGCCTTTACTGATCCCATAGGCAATAAGCATGCAGCTGCTGAGTAGACCAATTTGCGTGGCACTGAGATCCAGATGTTCTTTCAGGTACGGTGTTGATAGCGTGAAGTTATTACGCACAATATAGTACGCAAGATAGCCAAGAAATACGCTGAGTAATGCCTGAATGCGGTATCGGCCATAAGTTTCCTGGACTTTCTCCACCGGGACTTTATTTGCCGCTGGCCCTGCCTTAAATATGGATAACATATCATCACCTAAATTTATATTGATGTGAATATCAGGATTTTTCGCAGTGAAGAGTGAAATAGACGGCAGAGAAACTCAAGTTGATGAAATGAGTCACTATTGACACAATTTGTGGATTGCGTGGCTGATTTTGACTCTTTTTAAATAATGGCTTTTCAATTCCATTCTTTTACGAACGCTTTTATCATCGGCGTGTGCGGATATTAACAAATTCAGACTGCGTTTTCGGGTATTCTTTACCGATGTCGTCACTTTCCGTTTGGTTATTCTACGAATAACCTTATTCTTCCCCCAGTCGGTGATAAACGGGTAAGTTTTGTCTCAATATTATTTTTTGCATATGTTGGTATTTATGAACGGGATCACAAACAGACTTTTGGGCCGGGGGCGTTGTTGGGCGTTCTCGCTCTGTTTTATGTCGTTGTCGGTGAGTTGCCTGGCGCAGGGTAAAGAGCTGGTAATGGCGACAACCTTTTCCCCTGGGGCAACGGCCTGGATTATTCAGCGTTGGCAGACTGAACCGGGGTCGGTGATGATTCGCACGTTAAACCGGACCAGCAGTTCGTTGGAGCAACTGCTGGATACCGCGAATGCGGAAAATGTTGATCTGATTTTGACCTCATCCCCTATGCTGTTGCAGCATCTGCAGGAGCATCAGAAGTTGGCGCCTTTCGAAAATGCGTTGCCGGAAAGCCAGCGGCTGGTGCCAGACTCTATCCGTTCGACCTCCGTGGCAGTGGCGATATCTGGTTTTGGTCTGTTGATTAATCGTTCTGCTCTGGTGGCACGGCATCTGTCGCCTCCTGCCGACTGGGGGGATTTAACGCTGCCCAAATATCAGAACGCGCTGTTGATGAGTAGCCCATCGCGTTCGGATACCAACCATCTGATGGTTGAGTCATTGCTACAGCAAAAAGGGTGGGAAGCGGGGTGGGCGACGCTGCTGGCGAGTGCTGGAAATCTGGTGACAATTTCATCACGCAGTTTTGGCGTAGCCGACAAAATTAAGAGTGGCCTGGGCGTGGCGGGGCCGGTCATTGATAATTATGCCAACCTGTTGCTTAACGATCCTCACCTGGCTTTTACCTATTTTCCACGCTCGGCGGTATCGCCAACCTATGTTGCTGTTCTCAAGAACAGCCAGCACCCCAATGAAGCGCGTCGTTTTATCCGCTATTTGTTAAGCCCGGAGGGACAGCGGATCCTTGCTGATGCGAATACGGGGAAATATCCGGTAACGCAGCTCGCATCTGATAATCCCCGCGCTGCTCAGCAGGCTATTTTACTGAACCAGCCTCCGCTTAATTATCGGCTGATTCTTAAGCGACAACAGTTAGTCCAGCGGATGTTTGATACCGCCATCAGTTTCCGTCTTGCGCAACTGAAGGATGCATGGCGGGCACTATACAGTGCGGAAGCACGCCTGAAACGCCCGCTACCCGAAATCAGAGCCTTACTGACCAGCGTTCCGATAGATGCCAAAAGTAGTGAAGATGAAGCCTGGCTTGCGCAGTTTGATAATAAAAGCGTTGCCGAACAGCAGATGATGGAGTGGCAGCTCTGGTTTCTTAAAAACCAGCGTCAGGCGATATCAAAACTGGAAGAATTAAAATGAAAGGTGGATCGATACTGCAACGCCTTCGCCAACTCAGCATCAGCAGCAGCCTGCGGGGAGCCTTTCTAACGGGCGCATTACTGACGTTGAGCGTAAGCTGCGTCAGTTTGTACTCCTGGCATGAGCAGAGCTCGCAGATACGCTATTCGCTTGATGATTACTTCCCGCGCGTGCATTCCGCTTTCTTGATTGAAGGAAATCTTAACCTGGTTGTGGACCAGCTAAATGAATTCCTGCTGGCTCCCAATACAACAGTAAGGCTGCAACTGCGCAATCAGATAATCTCGCATCTGGATAAAATTGAAGTGCTGAGCAGGGGGTTGCAACCAGCAGAACAGCAGCAACTGGCGGTGATTTTGCAGGACAGCCGGGCGTTGATGGCGGAACTGGACCGGGTGCTCTACAACATGTTCCTTGTACGCGAAAAAGTGAGCGAGCTTTCCGCGCGCATTGATTGGCTACATGATGATTTTACTACTGAGCTGAATTCACTGGTGCAGGATTTTACCTGGCAGCAGGGGACGTTGCTGGATCAAATCGAGGCCAAAAATGGTGATGCGGCGCTGTATCTCAAACGTGCCCGAGAGGTGCAAAACGAGCAGCAACAGGTCTACACCCTGGCAAGAATTGAAAACCAGATCGTTGATGATTTACGCGACAGGCTCAATGAACTGAAATCGGGTAGCGACGATGGCATGCTGGTGGAGAATCACATCCGCTACCTGGAAAATCTGAAGAAAACGGCGGATGAAAATATCCGCACCCTCGATGACTGGCCCAGCACTATCACACTGCGACAAACTATCGATGAGCTGCTGGAAATCGGGATGATGAAAAATAAAATGCCCGATACGATGCGCGATTATGTCGCAGCGCAAAAAGCGCTGGTTGATGCCAGCCATGCCAGAGAGGCTACGCTTGGGCGCTTTCGAACACTACTGGAAGCGCAACTGGGGAGTAGCCATCAGCAAATGCAGACGTTTAACCAGCGGCTGGAACAAATTGTTCGCGTCAGCGGTGGACTTATCCTGCTGGCGACGCTGCTGGCGCTACTTCTCGCCTGGGGGCTTAACCACTACTTCATTCGCTCGCGTCTGGTGAAGCGTTTTACTGCGCTCAACCAGGCCGTGGTGCAAATTGGTCTTGGCAGAACGGATGCCTCTATCCCGGTATATGGACGCGATGAACTGGGGCGTATCGCAGGCTTACTGCGTCATACCCTGGGCCAGTTGAGCGCGCAAAAAAATCAGCTGGAGCAGGAAGTGACCGAGCGCAAGGAGATTGAATCCGATCTTCGTGCAACGCAAGATGAGCTGATCCAGACGGCAAAACTGGCGGTGGTCGGCCAGACTATGACCACGCTGGCGCACGAGATTAATCAACCGCTGAATGCGCTGTCGATGTACCTGTTTACGGCAGGGAGGGCAATCGAACAGGGGCAACTCGCTCAGGCCAGAAGCACATTAACCAAAGCGGAAGGGCTGATTACTCGCATCGATGCCATTATCCGTTCATTGCGTCAGTTTGCGCGCCGGGCCGAGCCTGGCACGCCTCTGCATCCGGTCGATCTCCGACAAACGTTCAACGCTGCCTGGGAGCTGTTGGCCATGCGACACAAGCCACAGCAGGGTACGCTGACGCTCCCAGACCGGGGCGTGTGGGTGGTTGGTGATGAAGTGCGTATCCAGCAGGTACTGGTAAACGTCCTGGCAAATGCGCAGGATGCCTGTCCGGTTGCGGCGAAAATAGAGGTTCACTGGCAGACCGAAGGCAGCCGGTTGTGCGTATTTATCAGTGATAACGGCCCCGGTTGGCCCGGAGCATTATTACCATCACTGTTAAAACCGTTTACCACCAGTAAGGATGTTGGCCTCGGTATTGGCTTATCGATTTGTGTATCGTTAATGATGCAAATGAACGGCGAACTGCGCCTGGCGTCGACCCCGGGGCGCAATGCCTGCGTCGTTCTGCAATTTAATCTGACGGATGTAAACGATGTTGAGTGATGAATATTCTATTCTGCTTATTGATGATGATGCCGATGTTCTTGACGCTTACACCCTGTTGCTTGAACAGGAGGGATATCATGTATTCGCATGCAGTAACCCTTTTGATGCCCGAAATTGGCTGCAGGCCGACTGGCCAGGGATTGTCCTGAGCGACGTGTGTATGCCTGGCTGTAATGGAATCGACCTGATGACGTTGTTTCATCAGGATGACAATCAGCTTCCGATCCTGTTGATCACCGGACATGGCGATGTCCCGATGGCGGTGGACGCGGTGAAGAAAGGTGCGTGGGATTTTCTGCAAAAACCGGTTGATCCAGGCAAACTGCTGGTGTTGGTAGAGGATGCGTTGCGGCAGAGAAAATCTGTGATTGCACGTCGTCACTATTGCCAGCAAAAGCTCCAGGTTGAACTGGTCGGCTACAGTGACTGGGTTAATCAGTACCGCCAGCGCTTACGGCAACTGGCTGAAACGGATATTGCCGTCTGGTTTTATGGCGAGCCGGGAACGGGGCGTATGACCGGAGCCCGTTATTTGCATCAGCTTGGGCGCAGTGCTGAAGGACCGTTTATCCGCGGGGAATTGACGTTAGAGAATGCGGGGCAACTCAATGACCTTATTGCCCAGGCGCAAGGGGGAACGCTGGTCCTGAGCCATATTGAGTGCCTGACGCGCGAACAGCAGCACCAGTTGGTGCATTTGCAAAGCCAGGAGCGGCGTCCGTTTCGCTTAATTGGCATTGGCGCCACTTCGTTGGTGGAACTGGCGGCAACTAATCAGATTGTGGCCGAACTTTATTACTGTTTTGCGATGACGCAAATTGGTTGCCAGCCGTTGTCTCAGCGCCCGGATGATATTGAGCCGCTGTTTCGCCATTATCTGCAGAAAGCCTGTCTGCGCCTGAATCATCCCGTGCCCGAGGTTGACGGGGAATTACTAAAAGGAATGCGGCGTCGCGTGTGGTTAAGCAATGTTCGAGAGCTGGCCAATGCCGCCGAGCTTTTTGCAGTTGGGTTATTGCCACTGGCTGAAACCGCGAATCCACAGCTACATTTGCCCGAACCGACACCGCTCGATCGTCGGGTCGACGAGTACGAGCGACAGATCATTACCGAAGCGCTTAATATTCATCAGGGACGTATTAATGAAGTGGCGGAGTATTTACAAATTCCGCGTAAGAAACTGTATTTGCGCATGAGAAAATACGGACTGAGCAAGGAACACTATAAGTTTTAGCAGATGGCGTGTGGGGAAGAAGAGCGGTTGACGGTATTTCGGTGGCGGCGCTAGCGTTCACCGAAATACGCGACGGAACTCCGGGTGATTATCGGGGTGTTTTTCTTACCACATCAAATCGTCAGGAATGACAAAATCAGCATACGGATCGTCTTCGTCCTTCGCTTCCTGGCTCAGTTCGCAATTGAGAACAATATAGCTTGCATCGCGCTGGGCAATCTTGTCGGCGACAACAGCCGGGATAATGGCGTATTCGCTCTCGTTGCTGCTTTCAGCCGTCAGGCGGGCAATGGCCAGACGGCCCTTGATCAACTGAGACTGGGTTACTTTATCAACATAAACTTTTTTGATCAGGTTATTATCGGTAAAGTTGTAACCAATATCGCCACGGGAAATGGTGATTTTGTTCATTTCAATCAGTTGCTTGATCTGCGCTTTGTATTCTTTAGACAATGCGGCCTGCTTCTGCTGTTCGCTGAGCTGCTTATCACGCTCGACCTGTGCTTTTTTATTTTCTTCAACCGCTTCTCTGGCTTCACGAGCCTGAACGCGCGATTTTTTCGCCGTTCTCTGCACTTTCGCCATTTTTTTGCTGCTGACCAGACCCGCTTTAAGCATCTGTTCTTGTAGGGTAAGTTTTGTCATTGTCGCTTCTAATCCAAAAAATCGTTGTAAGGATTATAACCTTAACGTTCGGCGGGACGCCAGAATGATGGCCGCGCCATGGCTGTTATCTCGGGCTGCTGTCACTGTCATGTGCTTCTCTCTCTATCTGAATCAGTTGATGATTACCTGATTCTTTAATAAAAAATAATATGCCAAATAAGTTAGCAAAATGGAGCATAGATTCGCATGTGTTAATTATTTAGAGTTTTATTCTAATTGAAGTAATTAAATAGAGTTATCTTGGCAAAAATTTAATCTAAAAAACAAACAGTTGCCCATTGTTCAAATTTAAAGAGCCGCTTCTTTACGCCGATAACCGTAATGAATATGTGGATAATGGAGGGAAGTGGCATGTGGTGGGTTTATCGAATGCCGATGAAAATGAAGTTAATAATTGCGCTACAACCATTATTACTGGCGTTATGTTGGTTTGCTGGTTCAGGAATATTAACGCGCATTGAGACAGAACGGCAGATGGAGAATATTGCCCAACTGACAGCGCTCGCACGCAGTGCCGGAAATGTAGTGCATGAATTGCAAAAAGAACGCGGCATGAGTGTCGGGTTTCTGGGGGCTGAAGGGAAGACGTTCAAAGATGAGTTAAACGCACAGCGGACTTTGACCGATCGCGAGATCGAGATATTTGTGCGGTCACTGTCCGATACTGCCTTACCGGAAGGGGATGTCGCCACTTCTGTCGCTGCGTTTAAGAAAAATATTCTTTCGCTCGCTACCATCCGCGAAAACGTCACGCAGTTGGGGCTTCCGGCTTCAGATGTGGTTAAGTTTTATACCAACGTCATTGCTGATGTGCTGAATTTTGTGGGTAGATTGGGGCAGTTGACGGATTCTGGTGAGATGGCAAACGCATTCGCCGCCTACTACAACCTGCTGAATTTGAAAGAACAGGCGGGTATTGAACGGGCGCTGTTATCAAATATCTTTTCCTCCGGTCATTTCGCCGACGGACAGTTACATCAACTCAGTGATGTCGTCAGTAAACAGAACGTTTGGTTGACAGAATCGTTACGCCTGAGTTCACCGGAACAGGCGACCATGTTGAAAAGCCGCTTACAGTCAGCAGAAGCGTCAAAAGCCCTCTCATTTCGCGAGATCGCGTTTAACCATGTCGAGAACGGTGGATTTGGTGTCGATCCTACTACCTGGTTTAAAGTACAAACCCAGCGTATTGAAGTGATGCGGCAGATAGAAAATGTGACGGCGAATCGTCTGTTGGCGAATGCAGAAAAACTCGCGCAGGATGCACGAAAAAACTGGCAAATATATATGGCTGTTAGCCTGTTAGCGCTCCTGGCATCATTGACGTTCGCTGGGGCCATCGCAATCAATATGCACCGTCAGTTTAGTGACACGCTACGCAAGATTGCGGGTATGAATGGCGATCTGACTCAACGTCTGGCGACCCCGGGCAAAGATGAGCTTTCCTCACTTAATCGTGCCTATAACACGATGCTGGAAAGTATTCAGCATATTGTACAGGAGATTAAGCAAGGCTCCGTGGTTTTGTCCGATGCCAGTAGCAGTATTACGGCGGGAAATCAGGATCTGGCTCAACGTACAGATGAACAGGCTGCATCAATAGTAGAAGCTGTGGCCAGCATGGAGCAGCTATCAACTGCGATTACGCAAACGGCGGATAATGCCCGCGAAGCTGAGCATCTGACAATCAGACTGGAAAAAGAGGTCCGACAGGCCAGTAACGTTGCCAGTGCGGCGAACCAGAGCATGGGGGATATTCGCGCTTCCAGTGAGAAAATCTCGAATATTGTGACCTCGATTGATGATATTTCGTTTCAGACTAATTTACTGGCGCTGAATGCGGCAGTGGAAGCTGCTCGGGCAGGAGAGATGGGCAGGGGGTTTGCTGTCGTAGCTAGTGAAGTGAGAAATCTTTCGCAGCGTTGCGCCAAAGAGGCTAACCAAATCCGTGAGTTGGTCGCGCAGAATATGGTCAAAATTAGTGAGGGCGTTGAGCGGGTTACTGCATCTGCTACCGCGCTGGAAGCCGCGGCGGATAATACCACCAGTATGAAGCAATATATTGCGGATATCGCTCGTGTGGCGACGGAGCAGTCACAAGGGGTAACCCAGATAAACCTGGCATTGCGACCGATGGAACAGGTCACACAGCAAAATGCGGCGTTGGTATCTCAGGCTGCGAGCGACAGCCAGCGGCTGGACAATCTGTCGGCAACCATGAAGGATCTGGTTAACCGTTTTGTTGTCTGACGTGGCGCCGTTTAACCGACCCGGAAAACATACCGGGTCGGTTAAGTCTCATCGCCTTATTGTAAGTTGCGTACTGTTAACGCTGGCTCAGAACAACTTTTCGCTGAGCACATAATATGACTACTGACAGCTTAAAATCCAATTGTCTTGTCATGAGTTTTCGGGATTTAAGTTCTTTCATCGTAACACCGCGAATATGACCTTCATCTATCAGTTTCTTTATCTCTGCAGTGCTGAGTAAAAGCTGTCGCTTCAATATCGATAGCACATTAATCTGAAAAGAATGGGAAAGTCTGATGCTGATGCTGACGGTGACGTTCTGGCCGCTGTTGATGCTGACCTGCCACTGTTCCTGAATACGAAAATCAGGTTTACCTGCAAGCTCAGCATTATTCCGGTTCAGGGTCGCTTTATCATTGGCAAAATAGTGAACTGTACTGGCATCGTTAGTGATAAATCGATGATACAGCTCGCGATTGATTTTGCTGACGTGAAGCCGTGAAAACAGCGAGATGTTCCATGTGTATTCGCAGTGGATGCATTTATAAATACTCCAGATATCGAGCACTTTCTTTTGCGAATTGACTCTGAATGCTCCGGAAGGTGCGAATTCGCGTTTTACATTACATGATGGACAACGCTTAGCTATGCGCTGGTACCCGACAGGGGTGACAGTCCATGTGACTTTCATACCGTACCTTTTTTAACCCAAATAAATTCGGATCCGTTTTGAACGAACCATCGTTTTTATGTGAGAAAAATATTTTTAAATATTTTTCAGTGGGTTAAGAAAAGATTTCTAACACAGTGACCCTTTCTGCCAACAAATGAATCTCGCGAGATTATCAGTGTGGATACACTCAAGTATATGAGTTCAATCAATATTTATTATGTTGCTCGGAGGGAATGCAACTTATGGTGTCGGTCATCCTGGTAATTTCTTCCTGCAGATATTCGAGGGGAGGTTGTTGAAAAGAGAAAGGGACTGACGTGAGTCACAGAGCATCCCCGCCTTTATGGCGGGGAAACATCATTAACGATAAATGGCTACAACAGGTTTTCCGTCATTACCTATGGTTCCCCGGTACATCCCTTCAGAGTTGAAGGACATGGTGTAATTACCTGCTTTATCAAGCACAATAACCCCACCGCTGCCATTCAGCGCCTTAACTTCATCCAGGGCATTCTGTGCTGCGTCCTTTAAAGGGATATTGCGGTATTTCACTTGGGCTGCAATGTTATAAGCGGTAAGCGTGCGTATAAACATTTCTCCTGAACCGGTTGCGGATACCGCCACGGTTTCATTGTCGGCATAATTACCTGCGCCAATGATAGGTGAATCTCCTACTCGTCCGTAACGTTTGTTGGTCATTCCGCCTGTAGACGTTCCGGCAGCCAGATTACCTTCTTTATCCAGTGCAACAGCACCGACAGTGCCATATTTATAGTCATACATCATCGGATCAGCAAACAGAGCTGCGCTCTTTCCGTCGTGATCCAGGAGCTCTTTTTCTTTTTTAATTGCATTCTGTAATTGCTGCCAGCGAAAATCAGTTTTGAAATAAGCCGGATCAACGATTGCGAGTCCCTGTTCTTTTGCAAAGGTATCCGCGCCTGTCGAGACCATGAGAACATGTGGACTTTGCGTCATAACGGCATACGCCGCATTAATTGGGTTTTTAACAGTGGTTACACCGGCAACGGCACCGGCTTTTCGGCTTTTCCCGTCCATAATGGACGCATCCAGTTCATTGCGGCCATCGTGGGTAAAAACGGCGCCTTTACCTGCGTTGAAGAGAGGGGAATCCTCCATAACATTAATCGCTTTCTGAACGGCTTCCAGGCTGCTACTGCCTTTATTCAGAACGGCATAGCCAGCATTCAGAGCTTCAGTGAGTTTTTCTGTATACTGCTTTTCTTGTTCTGGTGTGATGGTATCTTTTGTAATAGTACCGGCACCACCATGGATCACCAGCCGTATCGGCGATTGCGTGTCTCCCCATGCGGGAGTAGTTAGTAAGGTACATAGGGTCAAGGTAGCGATACAGGTCTTGATTCTGATCATATGAATAAATTCCTTTTTTCTAGGCGATGAATCATTTCGGACAATGTCACCGGTAATTTTTATTGTTACCGGTATTAATCAGCCTGCTTGGGAGTAGTTTCCCTGATGAGTAGGCTAAAAATTAATCATAGCTATATTTCAATAGTCATAATTCATGTGAATTGATTTTAGTCATAAAATATTTTTAATGATTGATTTACCAAATAATGAAGCGTTTCCGCAGAAGTTTCTCTCATTCCACTGACAATGCCTGCAGGCTTCTGGTTGCAGCCTGTCGCTGGTAAAGTGAGCAACCAATACCGAAATCTGGCCAGAAGGGAATTCAGTGTGACCGAGCGTATTGATTATCAGGCTGAAAAATACAGTTTTACTGAGGCGAGAGAGAGTTCTCGTCTTACCGGCCAATGGGCTGATGTTATTGCTGAATGTCGGGTATTGAAGGCAGATCCAGAAGAACGTCTGCGTATTGCTTTATTGAATGTGGACTACGTGACCAGCTTTGAGCTGCCTTTCCGCCTGTTATTACTCCGTACCCCGCAACTGATTGCCAGTGTGCGTGAAGAGCTGCAGCTTAGTCAGAAAAACGTCATCTTTAACGGCAAACGCTTTGGCTGTGTTTACAGCCTGAAAGCGAGTCTCGGCGGGATCCCGGATGAATTTCAGTACCACCTGTCACATCGCATCCGGCGCATTAGTCCTGCAGGTTCAAGCGAAGCGCCATATCAGCAGATTGCTAAAACAGTAAAAGCGCCGCGTGAACGTCTGAAGCTGGCACTGGAATCGGGCCTTGATGTTACTGCGTTGGACGGGCTTTTCTGGTTTGGCAGCCAGCGTATTGCCGCTGATGTGTTGAGGCTGAGAAAAGCAGGGATGTGGATAGCGACAAAGCAGACAATGGTGTCCGACAATCATACTGCAACAGTGAGGAATGTGCCGTTTTACCGCCTGGCCCAGGGATGAACTGACTGGTAAATGAAAGAATTTTGACTGGATGCCTAAGAATTCATGGTGTCCCCTGCAGGAATCGAACCTGCAACTAGCCCTTAGGAGGGGCTCGTTATATCCATTTAACTAAGGGGACATAGATCCAACTGATTTTCAAGCGTTCAGCTTGAGCCGCATGTTATCCTATCATTCCCCGTATCATCAAGCATTTCATTCCTTTTATTTCCTATCCTTTCTTATCTTTCCGCTTAGAAAATCACTTCGTTCACTTGCCATTGCGTACAGATTGAGTACAGAATGCTGAAATTTAGTGTGTACAGGATACAGAGCCGTGGCCCTCAGTGATACCAAACTTCGCAGCATAAATGCTAAGCCCTACAGCGGCGCACCCGAAGTCACAGATGGTGACGGCCTGAGTGTACGCATAACCCCGACAGGAACGATTACGTTTCAACATCGCTACCGTTGGAACGGTAAGCCAGTGCGCCTTACTATAGGGCGCTATCCGGCAATGTCTCTGAAAGATGCTCGTGTCATCGTGGGTGAGATGCGCGAATTGTACCTCAAGGGGCTAAACCCTAAAAATTATTTTGCCAAGGAAGATGGAGAGCTAACGCTCAAAGAGTGTCTAGACCAGTGGTGGAGCAAGTATGTTGAAACGCTGAAACCTAATACACAGACGCTCTACAAGTCAGTTGTGTACAACACCATGTACACAGAATTTCCAGATGCACCGGTAGTCAATATCCCCGTTTCATCCTGGGTCAGGTTCTTCGATAAGCAGGAAAAGAAGAACGGCAAGAAGGCCAGAGTATTACTTCTCCAGCTACGTTCAGTTATGAACTGGTGTATAAGCAGACAGTTAATCGCTTCATGTGAAGTCTTGAAGCTCAGTGTTAAGAACATAGGCAAGAAACCTGATGTCGGTAGCCGGGTTCTCACTTATACCGAGTTGGCAAAAATATGGTTAGCGCTGGAAAACAACAAAATCGTTACCTCTAACAAGGTACTTCATCAGCTTCTGTTGCTTTGGGGGGCAAGGTTGTCGGAACTTCGCCTTGCTACCGCCAGTGAGTTCAACATGGATGATCTGATTTGGACAACTCCATCAGAGCATTCCAAGATGGGAAACGTGATTCGTCGACCAGTCTTTGACCAGGTAAAGCCTTATGTTGATAGGCTCCTAAATGCAGGAAATGATGTACTGTTTCCCGGCCAGGAGTTGGATAAGGCAATAGACCGCTCGTCAGCGAATCTCTACATGAAAAAGTTGAGGGATAAAATTGATATTCCGGAGTGGCGAACGCATGATTTTAGGCGGTCTCTGGTAACGAATTTGTCAGGGGAAGGGGTTATGCCGCATGTCACCGAAAAGATGCTGGGGCATGAACTGGGAGGTGTGATGGCTGTGTATAACAAACACGACTGGCTTGATGAGCAGAGGGAAGCATATGAGTTGTATGCTGAAAGAATCTTGTGGCATGTAAAAAAAATCAATTAGTTTTCGTTCGTTTCTTTGTTCCTCTACATCAAATTATGAGAAAAAAGCATGGATAATGAATTTTTAAAATGGTCTATTGGTGTGTTAGCTTCTTCTGGAATAATCGGTGGTGTAGGGATTCTATTTCGTGATACTCTTGGCCGTTTTATGGGGAAGGCAATTGAACATAAATTTGAGAAAAAAATAGAAGAATTTAAATCCGAAGTAAGAGAGGGTGAGAAAGAGTTAGAGCAAATGCGAGCATATATTTCATCCGCTCGTTCAGGTAGAGACTCTTTGCTTCAGGAAAAAAGATTTGAGGCAGCGGAAAATTTGATAAAGATTCGCCAGTACCTTTATAGTTTTAATATGGTGATAGTCTATATGAAAATGCTGAAAATCGAAGAGCTTTCGAAAAACATTAACGATCATAAAGTTAAAGCGTTTATCGATGCCATAATCCAGCCTCTTAAACTTGATGAGAAATTTGAGGAATATAAAAAATTCGACGTGGATACACCAACGCTATACCTTAGTGACAGGGCGATTAAAGCCTTTCAAATTCATCAAGGTATTATAATGGTTGGTGCTGCGAAGCTTAAGATGTTGTCGGTTGCAGTGGAGAACACTCCCGAATTTATAAATGGCGATAGTTTGATTGCACAAATAGTGGATTATATACCTTCCTCGGAATCTGGCTTTAAAAAGTTCGGGTTTACATATGTTTTTCAGTGGCATGAATACTTCCGTGAAGAACTTTTGAAAGAAATTAGAAAGGATTTAAACGTAGATGGAAATATTAAAAGGGATGCGGAATCTGCAGCAATGTTGGCTATAGGTGCTAGAGATGCGCAACAAAAAGTAAAAGAGAGCATAAAACAATATGGTCTTTCTGATGATTTACTTAATCATGAAATGAAAATTTAAAGAGTATTCTTTCTTCCAAGAATATGAAAACCATGTTGACTTATGCGTATGGTAAATAATATAAGTCAACATGATAATACCATAAATAAGATATTGTTAACGATTCACTCCACCCTCTTCAATCCATCGTGTTACCGCTCTACGACTGTATCTGGTCGGGTATGTTAAAACGGGTTTAGGAAAACCGTGATCTTTTCGTAAACGCCATACTGCTGTTTTCTTCTTTCCTAGCAGGTTAAACACCTCCTGCTCATCCATAAAATCGGTAGTAGTCATGAGTACCTCATCAAAAATTACCGTTAAAAATACACGTTCCACAACCACCGCGAGCACCTTCATAACAGGTATCGCAACGATCTACTTTTTTCGCTCTAACTCCTGATGTTGAGCCGTTTTGATGTGCAGACGCGGCTCACCATCTTTCGGCTCAGGCCAATCGCGCTGTTTGTTCACTGCCAACTTTTCTACCATCGCCTGGTTAATCTGCTCGTCACTGATACCGGCACGACGTTGCGCATCCCATAACAGGAATTGCATGTCAGCCCATTCGCTAAGGTCGCCGGGTTCAGCAGACTGTTAATCATCTTCCTGATGACGATGTTGACCGTGAGTTGCGCGAAAACTTTACCCGCAAAACCTGAAGTAACGGACACGGCCTGTGACTGGGTAAGGCCAATCTATCTGACTGAACATGATATCGATGTTATGGACAAGCTTACAAAAAGAGACATCCTGATGCACAATAAGACGACTTCAAAAAACTGTCCAAAAAAAGATAATAATTAGATATTGAATATTCAATTAAATCATATGGTTGCATTGAGTGTCGGTGATGGTGAACAACGTAATGCCTCTTTGAGAGTTCAGATATTAATGTTATAGTAACTCATTGTTTATTAGACATTAGTGTTTATTAGACATTAGTGTTTATTATAATTGGTATTTACTAATAAATACTTTTGCATAATGCTATAGGTATACATGATGTCATCATTTAGTAAAATAACATCTGCCTTAGATAAATTATCTAAGTTCAGATCTGATAGTTTTGAAGTAGTTAAAGGTTATATTGATTTCGTTGTGCCAATGGTGGCTAAGGCACAAGAACTCAAAATGAAAGAAGATGATGGAACTATCTCCGATGAAGAAAAGATTCTGATTAAATTTTATGACGCGCATTTTGAAGATTTTAAAACGGCATTGAACAAAATTTCTCAGTATAATGATTCGGTATCTGATAACTATATTAAGGCAATTGATTTGCTTGGTGATGTTAAGGAGAACATTAACAATGCAGATAAATAATGTCTCAGATATGTCTAATCTGCTTGATTCATTGAAAAAACAAGTAGGTAAAGCTGAAGATGCTGCTGATGATGCAGAGGGTAAGGCTAACTCCAGTTCAAAAAACGAAGGTAAAACACGCAGTGCGCTCACGATTAGTTTTTTAGTCGGTTTCTTCGTGTTGATTGCACTTAGTGGCTTGTTTGTGCTTTGGTATAATAACAGTGTTGTGTCATGGGTTATAAATTTGCAACAGGCAGGAGTTTCAGATGCCTCAACTTATCTGAAACCTTTGGAGTTAGAAAAAGTCTTGTCTGTAATAATAGGAGCATTAGGCACATCACTTGGTTTTATTATTGGTTATTATTTCAAAGAAAAAAATAAATAGCTGTTTTCAGACTTAAACACCCTCGATTACTAACTTCAAGTTTATGGGGGTGTTATATCAAACATAATTAATTCAATGCGTTCTGAAATATTATTTAAATTTTAAAATCTAGTAGATACAATTCCTCGCAATCGCGGGGCTTTTTTATGCACATTGCACGCGCACATGAAAGAGATTTTTTCAGTAGTGAGCCTTGGTAATACGTTAACTCTTGGCGGGTTTGCCGTACGGCTGGCTCTCGCCTAAAAGGAAATAGTTATGAAGTTTCAGCTTGCTAAGCTGTATCGCGGAGAACTCTTCATGGGTTATGGAATTGCTGTGAATGGACAGCTTCTTGATAACCAGGTATCGACGGTTATAGATACTCAATGTAGTGAACTCCCCACCGTAACAGCGGTATTTAATCTTGATAAAAACCACGCTGAAAACCAAATCACTATTGATTTGCGTAATGGTGAACCATGCCGCCCATCAAAATTCCTTTTGTCATAAACGAGTTCCACGAACATGCTTTAACTCCTCTTTACTGTGTTTAATGCCAGTATGTACTGTATGTATAAACAGTATAAATGTGAGTGAGTTTATTATGAAGTTTTATTCACCGGCTGAGCTGCGCCAGATAGTTGCGCTTCCCTTATTTAGTGATCTTGTTCCATGTGGTTTTCCCTCCGCGGCGCAGGATTACGTTGAACAACGTATTGATCTTAATGAACTATTAGTTAAGCACCCATGTGCAACATACTTCGTGAAGTCCTCTGGTGATTCTATGACTGGAGCGGGGATCGGGAATGGCGATTTGCTGGTCGTCGACCGTTCCATAAAGCCCGTACATGGAGATATTGTTATCGCTGCTATTGATGGCGAGTTCACTGTCAAACGTCTGCAGTTACAACCAATACTTATGCTTGTTCCTGAAAACAGCTCTTATGCACCCATTATGATAAACAGCGAAGATACGCTGGATATCTTTGGGGTGGTGACGTTTATCGTGAAAACGGGAAGCTGATATGTTTGCTCTGGTTGATGTGAACTCGTTTTATGCCAGTTGCGAGACTGCATTCCGGCCAGATCTGAAAGGCAGGCCGGTAGTTGTTCTGTCAAATAACGATGGCTGCGTTATCGCCCGTAACGCTGAAGCCAAAAGAGCTGGTGTGAAAATGGGGGATCCGTATTTCAAGCAGAAGGACTTATTCCGTCGATATGGTGTGGTTTGTTTCAGTAGCAATTACGAGCTTTATGCAGATATGTCCGGCAGAGTAATGTCCACGCTGGAGGCAATGTCTCCCCGTTGCGAAATATATTCAATTGATGAAGCTTTCTGTGACCTGACTGGTGTAAGAAACTGCCGGGTTCTGCAGGAGTTTGGGCAGGAATTAAAAGATGCCGTTTATCAAAATACGGGCCTGGCGGTTGGCGTTGGTATCGCCCAGACAAAGACGCTGGCGAAACTGGCGAATCATGCCGCCAAAAAATGGCAGAGACAAACGGGTGGGGTGGTGGACTTATCTAACCTGGAGCGCCAGCGCAAACTGATGGCTGCACTTCCGGTGGAGGAGGTCTGGGGAGTAGGGCGCCGTATCAGCAAAAAGCTTGAGGCAATGGGGATTAAAACGGTTCTGGATCTGGCTGATACTGATATTCGTTTTATCCGGAAGCACTTCAATGTTGTTCTTGAACGAACCGTACGGGAATTGCGCGGCGAACCCTGTCTTGAACTGGAGGAATTTGCCCCCGTAAAGCAGGAAATTGTCTGTTCCAGATCATTCGGGGAACGTATTACGGATTATGACGCTATGCGGCAGGCCATCTGCAGTTATGCGTCGCGCGCCGCAGAAAAGTTACGTGGAGAGCATCAGTATTGCCGCTTCATATCTACTTTTGTTAAAACGTCACCCTTTGCGCTGAACGAACCGTACTACGGTAACAGCGCGTCGGTGAAGCTGCTCACCCCGACACAGGACAGCCGGGATATCATTGCAGCAGCGACGAGGAGTCTGGATGCAATATGGAAAGACGGACACCGATATCAGAAAGCCGGGGTAATGCTGGGGGACTTCTTCAGTCAGGGCATCGCCCAGTTGAATCTGTTCGATGATAATGCGCCTCGCCGGGGTAGTGAGAAGTTGATGGAAGTTCTGGATCATCTGAATGCAAAGGAAGGACGGGGGGCGCTTTATTTCGCTGGTCAAGGTATTCAGCAACAGTGGGCAATGAAACGTGAACTGCTATCGCCAAGGTATACAACTAGGATAAAAGATATTTTAAGGGTGAACTAGATATTTTTAAATGATAAGAAATCAATGTTATATTGAGAATGGTTTGATGATGTGTTATCGTTTTAATTATTTTATTTTGATTAGGTGGTTTCATGAAATTTAATAATTATAATCCTACTCATGATGGTTATCTTCCTGTTAGGGTTCTTCAACATAATATAATTAATGAGTTTGAAAAAGTTGTGTGTGTTTTTACAAAAGCATCTGCGAGTGCAATTGCAAATGAAGGTTTAAATAAAAACATTGACTATATTGTCAATAAAGATGCTCAGAATGGGTATAAAGTTGCGCCTCCATGTGTTTATGTGAAATCTAAAACAATTAAGATACAAGAAACATTTTTAGCATACCTGTGGGGGATTAGCTATTGTCTTTATACATTTGCCAATGAAATTATAAGTAAAGAGGGGAATGTTTGTCCTGAAAAGAATAATGAAATTAATAGAGTGTTTAAATATTCCTGCTCATTAATCAATAAATATTCAGAATGGGATAAAACGATGATCCCAAATCCAGAGGAGTATGAGGAAGAGTTCAGGGGGGATATAGAAAAGGTAAATGAGATTTTCTTGATGGCCTTCAATTTCATTCTTTGTCATGAGTTTTCACATGTTGAATGTGGCCATTGTAATACAAACGGTGACATTTCAGATGAACAGAAGAAAGAATTCGAAATCAATGCGGATAAAAGAGCTATTGAATTACTTACGAGCGGTCAAAACACTCCTTCTGTGAGTTATGGAATTAGTGTGGCTATAATTTCGCAGGTTTTTTTTGGGGCGAAATTATATCAAAAAATCCATCCTGATGTAGATGTACGTATTTTTAATGCTTTTACACAATTAGAATTAAATGACAATGATCAATCATGGCTAATAGCTTGCATTGGTATGGCACTGTGGTCTGATAAGTATTCTATGGATTTATTTTGGTGTGAAGGAAAAAGTTTCAAGGATCTGTTTGAAATGATAACAAGATCGCTTGATTGAAAACCTGATATTATCATGGATCTGAATTATTTTGTGTGCCTGAATGTTACGCTATTAGTTTAGGAAGTATACTTTTTCATTTAGCAATTGCTCTTCACGTTCCGTTTGGAAGTGTTAATTAGAGCATAATAAAATTAACCGGCCAATAGGTCTGGATGCTTAGAATGTCATGTTATGATTCTTCAGCGAACAGAACGAGGTAATCTTGACGAGTTATAGGCAATTTTTATTATTTTGTGTACATATTTGAGTACATTTTATTGATTTAAATTTAAATAAATCGTATATTTTCAATTAGTTGATTTATTTGTGTGTTATATCCATTTAACTAAGGGGACGAAGCGGCACGAGTATAGCGTTTTTTACTTGCAAGAGTAAGTCTCAAGCCGCCTGACTGCTCAAACAGTCACCATTCAGGCCTGTTTTTTCTGGTTTTTCTGCGTTTGCTCATCACGCTTTGCTTGCAACCGGGCTTCTTCCTTGCGTTTGTTGCTCATATCATTGCGGATCTGCGCATGGCTCATTAGCGCGAAAATAAACGTTCCGCCACAGATATTCCCGGCGAGCGTTGGTAGCGCAAAGGGCCAGAAAAAATCACTCCAGTGCAGCGTGCCATTAAAGACCAAATAGAGAATTTCCACCGAGCCGACGACGATATGCGTGGTATCACCTAACGCAATCAGCCAGGTCATCAGAATAATGACCACAATTTTTGCCGCTCCGGCGGCGGGGAACATCCACACCATCGTGGCAATTAACCAGCCAGAAATGATGGCGTTGGAAAACATCTCTGTTGGCGTATTTTTCATCACATCCATACCAATTTTCACGAAGGCATCGCGGGTCTCTTCATCAAAAATCGGCATATGTTCAAACGCCCATGCGGCAACCCCGGTGCCAATAATATTACCCAGCAGAACCACGCTCCACAGGCGCATCAACAGGCCAAAATTGCCGAGGGTAGGGTTTTGCATCACCGGCAGTACGGCGGTGACGGTATTTTCGGTAAAAAGTTGCTGGCGGGCCATAATGACAATAATAAAGCCGAAGGTATAACCGAGGTTCTCGAGTAAAAATCCCCCTGGCACGCCTTCCAGCTGTACGTGGAAAATCCCTTTTGCCAGTAGCGAGGCTCCCATCGATAGTCCTGCTGCGATGGCTGACCACAGTAGCGCCATCGCGTCGCGCTCCATCTCTTTCTCCCCATCCTGGCGAATATGTTCATGGATTGCCATGGCGCGGGAGGGGAGTCTGTCCTCATCAAGCTCTATCTTTTTTCCTGTTAGCTTTTCATCGCTTTCCACCTCGAGTTCGTCGCTGTGTCGATCAATCTTATCTTTCTTGATGTCATTCATGGCCGAATCCTGAATAAGCACGTATTGCTAAAGCGTAGCGGCTTTTGTCTGAAAATCAGCGGGAGAAAGTCTGAGATAGCAAAAATAGTAACGTTTGTTTTTATCGGGTTAGTTAGAATAGAACCGCCGCGGAGTGCGCATTACCAGGCTATGATCAAATCAGTAAGACAGGGTATATAGACATCATTTGACGTGCTGTTACAATCGCTCACATCTAAACAGGCGGATACGTCATCGTTCCGTCATGGATGGCAATCAGCGATAGCCATAAAACACAGGGAGACACTTATGAAGCTTCGCCTGTCGGCGCTTGCGCTGGGAACCACACTTTTGGTGGGGTGTGCGAGCTCCGGTACTGAACAGCAGGGGCGTTCGGATCCATTTGAAGGGTTCAACCGCACCATGTACAACTTCAACTTTAATGTTTTAGATCCATACGTTGTTAGACCCGTAGCTGTTGCCTGGCGAGATTATGTTCCGCAGCCGGCGCGTAATGGTTTAAGCAACTTTACGGGGAACCTTGAAGAGCCGGCCGTCATGGTCAACTACTTCCTGCAAGGCGATCCTTATCAGGGGATGGTGCACTTTACCCGTTTCTTCCTGAATACTCTGTTAGGTATGGGCGGCTTTATCGATGTGGCAGGTATGGCTAATCCGAAGTTGCAGCGCGTTGAACCACACCGCTTTGGCAGTACGTTAGGCCACTATGATGTTGGTTACGGGCCGTATATGCAGCTTCCGTTCTACGGTAGTTTCACGCTGCGTGATGACGGCGGCGATATGGTCGATACGCTGTATCCGGTACTGTCCTGGCTGACCTGGCCGTTGTCGATAGGCAAATGGACGGTTGAAGGGATTGAAACTCGTGCGCAATTGCTCGACTCTGATGGTCTGCTGCGTCAGTCTTCCGATCCTTACATCATGGTGCGTGAAGCTTACTTCCAGCGTCATGACTTTATTGCGAACGGCGGGAAACTCAAACCAGAAGAAAACCCGAACGCGAAAGATATTCAGGACGATTTAAAAGAGATCGATTCTGAGTAAGGAATTGGGCAAATAAAAAGGTGAGCTAAAAAGCTCACCTTTTTTACGTCTGAAGAAAATCAGAATGCGTAGTTCAAGTTCATACCGTACAACCAGGCTTTCCCTTCAGATTCAAAGGAGTATGGGCCTTCTTCGAATTTCACTTTCTGACCGTGCATATAAGAGATGCCAACATCCAACGATGCATCCTTATTAAAGGCGTAGGTTGTACCCGCACTCAGCCAGAAGCGGTCCTGATCCGGAATAGAGATGGAACGACGGTTTGCCGGAACCGGGCTATCATCAAAGGCGATACCGGTACGGAACGTCCAGGTATCATCATAGTAATAGGTAGTACCGAGCGCGATGCGATAAGAGTCTTTGAAGCCTTCTTCTTTATAGAACAAGGTTTGGCCGTTGTTGCCTTTTGCTTTCAGCTCCTGGAACTGACTCCAACTGGTATAAGCCATACTGTAGTGAACCGCCCACTGTGGTGCAACGCGGTTATAGCCTGAAAACTCCCACATTTCTGGCAGGTTCAGATCAAGTGAACCATCGATCGTACTGCCGTTGGTTCCTGCTGGCAGGCTGGCGAACACCGGACGCAACTGCGCAGGAATACGGTCCATTGATGGCAGATTGCTGCGGTAATCACCGTTGAAGTCAATTTTTACTTCAGAACGGTAGGTGAAACCGTAGCGGTTATCTTTATCTACTTCATAAAGAAGGCCAGCATTCCAACCGAAGCCCCACTCGTCACCTTTCAGGCGCGCAATCTGTGTATCTGCCGGATATTGCGCGGCCAGTGATGGAGGAATCCTGCCCCCGGAGCCTGCAACGATCTGCTGTGGTAAATCGCCAGCATAGCGTTCAAGCTTCGCTTTTGCATAGACGGCGTTTAAACCGAGACCGAAGCTAAAATGATTGTTCAGGCGATAAGCACCGCTCAGGTTTAGATTGAGCGTTTCCAGATCGGTTTTTCCGCCCATCGAGCCTGCTGTGTAATTATTGTTAAACTCCGTAGCCAGGCCGTAGTTAGAGGTGACTGAGGCCCCCCAACCAAACTGATCGTTAATCGGAGCAACAAAATGCACGTTCGGTATCCAGGCTGTTGGGGCGATATTATCCTGGCTGGCGTCATTGCCAATACGCGAGCGACCGGAAATATCTACATCTGGGTCAACGAAAATTGCACCTGCTGAGAAAGTAGGGCGATCGAACATCATAATTAGTGCCGGGTTACGACTGGCGTTACCTGCATCATCTGCAATTGCGCCTTCACCCGAATATGCCCGGCCAAGGCCAGAGGAAGAAAATTCGTTTAACTGAAAGCCTGCAGACCAGGCCTGTGTGGAGATAATTGCCACTGCGACTGCGAGAGCAGACTTTGTAAACAGGGTTTTCTGGCTCATGACCATAACCTCATAGATTTATTTTTATACAAACAATGTTACATGCCGTAACAGGAGCGCGAAGTGTAGGGTCTGAGGTACGACTTAGAAATCAGACCAGTGGCGTGAGTATAGGTCGGACCAGCTGGAATGTTGCAAGTATGTTTATAAATATTTTCAAATTTGATCAGAGAAACGCGATCCAGCTGGCAAAATTGCGGGGGTGCGCACTCACCTGTTTGGGCGATTTTTGTTTTAGATCATTTTTAAGTGTGATTTCGGTCACTTATCGCATTTCATACAATTAACGACTGGAGAGGCGAATAATGGGAGCGTAAAATATCCCTATCGTTTATCTGGCACCTCAGGTGCGAATACAGAGGAAATCTACAATGAGTAAATGCAGTGCTGATGAAACCCCGGTTTGCTGCTGTATGGATGTTGGCACCATCATGGACAACTCCGATTGCACCGCGTCCTACAGCCGTGTGTTCGCGAACCGCGCAGAGGCAGAAGAAACGCTGGCTGCTCTGACCGAAAAGGCGCGTGGCGTGGAATCTGAGCCTTGCCAAATCACCTCGACCTTTACTGAAGAGTCAGAAGGTGTGCGTCTGGATATCGACTTTGTTTTTGCCTGTGAAGCTGAAACGCTGATCTTCCAGCTGGGCCTGCGTTAATCCCCCTCTGCAAAAGCCCTTGCTATCTGATAGCAAGGGCTTTTTCGTAACTGTCAGTGATTATTCACTGTGTCTTAGCTCCCACTTTCTTTTCTCTCCGCTTGGCTAAATGTAAAAAATTGGTTAAGACTATGATCAGGTCAGACCACTTATTTTATTTTTTTACAGGGGAGTGTTATGAGTCAGGCTTTACCGCTGGTTACCCGCCAGGGCGACCGTATTGCCATTGTAAGTGGGTTGCGTACGCCATTTGCTCGTCAGGCTACCGCGTTTCATGGCATTCCCGCCGTTGATTTAGGAAAAATGGTCGTCGGTGAGCTGCTGGCGCGCAGCGAAATACCTGCTGATGTGATTGAGCAACTGGTTTTTGGTCAGGTGGTGCAAATGCCTGAAGCGCCAAATATTGCTCGTGAAATCGTGCTGGGAACCGGCATGAATGTGCATACGGATGCCTATAGCGTAAGCCGAGCCTGCGCGACCAGTTTTCAGGCAGTGGCGAATGTCGCGGAAAGCCTGATGGCGGGGTCTATTCGTGCGGGAATTGCGGGTGGTGCGGACTCCTCGTCAGTCTTGCCTATTGGCGTTAGTAAAAAGCTGGCGCGGGTGCTGGTGGATGTCAATAAGGCCCGGACTACCGGTCAACGCCTTAAACTCTTTTCCCGACTGCGTTTACGTGACCTGATGCCTGTGCCGCCAGCCGTCGCTGAGTATTCCACCGGTTTGCGTATGGGGGATACGGCTGAGCAAATGGCCAAAACCTATGGTATTACCCGAGAACAGCAGGACGCTCTGGCGCACCGCTCTCATCAGCGTGCCGCTCAGGCGTGGGCTGAAGGAAAGCTGGCAGATGAGGTAATGACTACCTACGCGCCACCGTTTAAAGATCCTTTTTCAGAAGATAACAATATTCGCGGTAACTCTACGCTGGCCGATTACGCCAAACTACGTCCGGCGTTTGACCGCAAGCACGGCACTGTCACCGCAGCAAACAGTACCCCACTGACGGACGGTGCAGCCGCCGTGATCATGATGACGGAGTCGCGTGCGAAAGAGTTGGGGCTGGTGCCGCTGGGATACCTGCGTAGTTTTGCTTTTACCGCCATCGATGTCTGGCAGGACATGCTGCTGGGACCTGCGTGGTCAACGCCGCTTGCCCTGGAGAGAGCGGGTCTGACCATGGCAGATTTAACCCTAATCGATATGCATGAAGCCTTTGCCGCTCAAACGCTGGCGAATATTCAGTTGCTGGGTAGCGAACGTTTTGCCCGCGACGTGCTGGGCAGAGCACATGCCACTGGCGAAGTTGATGACAGTAAATTTAACGTGCTGGGTGGATCGATTGCCTATGGACACCCCTTCGCCGCCACTGGTGCGCGCATGATTACCCAAACCCTCCATGAGTTACGACGTCGTGGCGGTGGTTTTGGTTTAGTGACCGCCTGTGCAGCTGGTGGTTTGGGTGCAGCCATGGTTCTGGAGGCGGAATAATGGAAATGGCATCGGCTTTTACACTAAACGTACGTCTGGATAACGTTGCTGTTGTCACCATTGATGTGCCCGGAGAGAAAATGAACACCCTGAAAGCGGAGTTTGCTTCTCAGGTACGGGCCATTCTGAAGCAAATCCGCGATAACAAAGCATTGCGCGGCGTGGTGTTTATTTCGGCTAAACCCGATAACTTCATTGCCGGGGCGGATATCAACATGATTGGTAGCTGTCGTAGCGCGCAGGAAGCCGAAACGCTGGCCCGTCAGGGGCAGCAGATGATGGCGGAAATTAATGCCTTGCCGATCCCGGTTATCGCCGCGATTCATGGCGCATGCCTCGGCGGTGGCCTGGAGATGGCGCTGGCGTGCCACAACCGTATTTGTACCGATGATGTTAAAACCGTTCTGGGTTTACCGGAAGTACAACTTGGCTTGTTGCCCGGCTCCGGTGGTACGCAGCGGCTGCCGCGCTTGATTGGCGTAAGTACCGCACTGGATATGATCCTCACCGGAAAACAATTACGCGCAAAACAGGCGCTGAAAGTTGGTTTAGTGGATGAAGTTGTACCGCATTCCATTTTGCTGGAAGCAGCCGTTGAACTGGCTAAAAAGGACAGTTCTGCGCATCGAACACTGCCCGTGAGAGAGCGAGTGTTGGCGGGCCCGCTGGGGCGGGCGCTGTTGTTCCGCATGGCCAGTAAAAAGACGGTGCAAAAAACGCAAGGTAACTACCCTGCAACAGAACGTATCCTTGAGGTCATCGAAACCGGGCTAGCGCAAGGCAGCAGTAGCGGTTACGACGCTGAGGCCCGCGCGTTTGGTGAACTGGTGATGACATCCCAGTCTCAGGCGCTACGGCACATCTTTTTTGCCAACACCGATGTGAAAAAAGATCCCGGAAGTGATGCGAAACCTGGCCCGCTAAACAGCGTAGGTATTTTGGGCGGCGGTCTGATGGGCGGCGGTATTGCCTACGTGACGGCCTGTAAAGGCGGCTTGCCTGTGCGCATCAAAGATATAAACGCTAAGGGAATCAACCACGCGCTGAAGTACAGCTGGGATCAGCTTGAAACGAAGGTTCGCCGCCGTCATATCAAAGCCAGCGAACGCGATAAACAGCTGGCGCTGATTTCGGGATCAATCGACTACCGTGGCTTTGCGCATCGCGATCTAATTATTGAAGCCGTGTTTGAAGATCTGTCGCTAAAACAACGGATGGTGGCAGAAGTTGAGCAAAATTGCGCACCTCATACCATTTTTGCTTCTAATACCTCATCTTTGCCCATTGGCGATATTGCTGCGAACGCTGCAAGGCCCGAACAAGTGATTGGTTTACACTTTTTTAGTCCGGTGGAAAAAATGCCGTTGGTCGAAGTGATCCCGCATGCCACGACCTCTGAGCAGACGATTGCAACTACCGTTAAGTTAGCGAAAAAACAGGGCAAAACGCCGATAGTGGTCAGAGATAAGGCCGGCTTTTACGTTAACCGCATTTTAGCGCCTTATATTAACGAAGCGATTCGCATGTTGACCGCAGGCGAGCGGGTCGAAACCATAGACGCCGCGCTGGTTAAGTTTGGTTTTCCAGTTGGGCCAATCCAACTTTTGGATGAGGTCGGAATTGATACGGGCACTAAAATTATACCAGTGCTTGAGGCTGCATATGGAGAACGTTTTAGCGCGCCTGCAAATGTTGTTGCTTCAATTTTGAATGACGATCGCAAAGGTAGAAAAAATGGTCGGGGTTTCTATCTTTATGGTGCGAAAGGGCGTAAAAGCAAAAAACAGGTCGACCCTGCAATTTATACGCTTATTGGCGTCCAGGGTCAGGGCCGACTTACCGCTGCGCAGATAGCAGAGCGATGCGTTATGTTAATGCTCAATGAAGCAGCCCGTTGTTTCGACGAGAAGATAGTCCGCAGCGCACGTGATGGCGACATCGGCGCTGTATTTGGTATTGGTTTTCCGCCATTCCTCGGCGGCCCGTTCCGGTATATGGATTCTCTCGGCGCGGGTGAAGTGGTTGCGGTTCTGCAACGGCTGACCACGCAGTACGGCTCGCGGTTTACACCGTGTGAGCAGTTATTGCAGATGGCGGAACGCAGTGAAAGATTCTGGAATATTGGGGAAACTGACCTGAATTCATGAGGTCAAAGGTAGGATGAATCCGCACTGAATGTATGGGTCGCGCTCAAAATGTAAACAGAGATTGACTATACTTACGCCGTTGAGGTAAAAAACAGCGTTTCATTCGGTGAATGGATAAGGCACAATGCCGGCCACCATATCGTTACCACAGCCAATAGGGGCTGTGAATAAAGGTAGTGGTGATTCTGGTTAACAAAAGCGGTGCAATATGCAAGTTTTTATCATGCGTCACGGCGACGCGGCCCTCGATGCCGCCAGTGATTCGGTTCGTCCCTTAACCTCCTGTGGTTGTGACGAATCTCGCCTGATGGCGAACTGGCTGAAAGGTCAAAAAGTGGATATCGAACGTGTTCTGGTGAGCCCGTTCCTACGAGCCGAACAAACGCTGGATGTGGTGGGGGAGTGTATGAACCTGCCAACCGGTGTTGATGTTTTGCCGGAGCTGACTCCCTGCGGCGATGTCGGTCTGGTCAGCGCCTATTTACAGGCTCTGGCCAATGAAGGTATCGCCACGGCACTGGTTATCTCTCACTTGCCTTTAGTGGGATATCTGGTGTCTGAGCTTTGCCCAGGTGAAACACCGCCGATGTTTACCACATCAGCGATTGCCAGCGTTACGCTTGATGAGAGCGGGAAGGGTACTTTTAACTGGCAGATGAGCCCGTGTAACCTGAAAATGGCAAAAGCGATTTAAACAGGCCGGATAAGGCGCAGCCGCCACCCGGAAAATCAAAGAGCCGCAAATGCGGCTCTTTTTGTTTTTTTGCATCACGGAAGTTCGGGCGGTAGCCACTCTTCCACTTCAATCAGCACCAGCAGCGCGGCGTCGCCACCGTACTCTTTCGGTGCCTGATGAAAGGCCATTACGTGCGGATGCTGGGCCAGCCAGAGCGGCGTCTGCTGCTTAAGAATATGCTTTCCGTGGCCATGCATCACGCAGGCACAAAACACATGTTCGCGGCGACAGGCGGCAATCAGCGCGCCTAACTCTTGTTTGGCCTGTTGCTGGGTCAGCCCATGCAGATCGAGAAACAGCTCCGGAGAGTAATCGCCACGGCGCATTTTCTTCAGCTCGAAATGGCTGACGTCGGCGCGCAGGTATCTTACCGGGCCGTCCGTATTCAGCAGCGGCTGAAACTCATCCGAGAAATAGTGGCTGGCATCAGCCTGCTCCTGTAGCAGTCTTTTAACCGGAACCTCGGCAATTTTTTTACGTGGAGGTCGGTGAACGATGGTGTCCTGTTTAATTTTACGCGTGCCGGTCATCAGCTGGCGAAACAGCGTCTGATCCTCCTCGCTGAGCGATGTTTTCTTTTTCATTCGAGAGTCTCAACTTTTATTTTCCGTTAGTTTAACCCGACTCGGCGGGCATCCGATCGCTTAAAACGCAATTTTCGCGTTCAGGCCCCGTGTGAATGCTGATTTATCGCCGTCTTCGTGGCAAACTAGCCGCCGAAATTAATACGAGCATGCCCTGGAGGAATACGTGGATAAAATTTTCGTCGATGAAGCAGTGAGTGAACTGCATACCATTCAGGACATGTTGCGTTGGGCGGTCAGCCGTTTTAGCGCGGCGAACATCTGGTATGGCCATGGCACGGATAACCCATGGGACGAGGCCGTACAACTGGTGCTGCCGTCACTTTATTTGCCGTTGGATATTCCAGAAGATATGCGTACCGCGCGTCTGACCTCCAGCGAGCGTCATCGTATTGTTGAACGCGTGATTCGCCGCGTCAACGAGCGCATTCCGGTTGCTTATCTGACCAACAAAGCCTGGTTCTGCGGGCATGAGTTTTATGTTGATGAACGCGTGCTGGTTCCGCGTTCACCGATTGGCGAGCTTATCAATAACCGCTTTGCGGGCCTTATTAATGAGCAACCGCAGCATATCCTCGATATGTGTACTGGCAGCGGCTGTATTGCCATTGCCTGCGCGTATGCCTTCCCGGAAGCCGAAGTCGATGCGGTGGATATTTCCACTGACGCGCTGGCGGTGACCGAACACAATATTGAAGAACACGGCCTGATCCATCACGTCACGCCGATCCGTTCCGATCTGTTCCGCGATCTGCTGAAAGTCCAGTATGACCTGATTGTGACCAACCCGCCGTATGTCGATGCGGAAGATATGTCCGATCTGCCAAACGAATATCGCCACGAACCTGAGCTGGGTCTGGCGTCCGGCAGCGATGGGCTGAAACTTACCCGCCGCATTCTGGGGAACGCCCCGGACTACCTGTCAGATAACGGTATTCTGATTTGTGAAGTCGGAAACAGCATGGTACATCTGATAGAGCAATATCCGGATGTACCGTTCACCTGGCTGGAGTTTGACAACGGCGGTGACGGCGTATTCATGCTGACCAAAGAGCAGTTAGTTGCTGCTCGCGAGCACTTCAGCATTTATAAAGACTAATTACACGCGCACATACACAACACGCATAACGGAGCCGTGATGGCAGGAAACACAATTGGGCAACTCTTTCGCGTAACCACTTTCGGCGAATCACACGGGCTGGCGCTCGGTTGTATTATCGATGGTGTTCCGCCGGGCATTTCTCTGACAGAAGCTGACCTGCAGCACGATCTCGACAGACGCCGTCCGGGCACATCGCGCTACACTACGCAGCGTCGTGAGCCGGATCAGGTGAAAATCCTCTCCGGGGTGTTCGAGGGCGTTACCACAGGCACCAGCATTGGCCTGCTGATCGAAAATACCGATCAGCGTTCACAGGATTACGGCGCGATTAAGGACGTTTTTCGTCCGGGACACGCCGACTATACCTATGAGCAAAAATATGGCCTGCGCGACTACCGTGGCGGCGGACGTTCATCCGCACGTGAAACGGCGATGCGCGTGGCGGCCGGAGCGATAGCCAAAAAATATCTGACGGAAAAATTCGGCGTTGAGATCCGCGGCTGCCTGACGCAGATGGGTGATATTCCGCTGGAGATCAAAGACTGGTCCCAGGTGGAACTTAACCCGTTCTTTTGCCCGGACCCGGATAAACTCGAAGCGCTGGACGAACTGATGCGCGGGCTGAAGAAAGAAGGTGACTCAATCGGAGCGAAGGTGACCGTTGTTGCACGCGGTGTACCTGCGGGTCTCGGCGAACCTGTATTCGACCGCCTGGATGCCGACATCGCCCATGCGCTGATGAGCATTAACGCCGTTAAGGGCGTTGAGATTGGCGATGGATTTGACGTTGTTGCGCTGCGCGGCAGTCAGAACCGTGACGAAATCACCAAAGAAGGTTTCCAGAGTAACCATGCGGGCGGCATTCTGGGCGGGATCAGCAGCGGGCAGCAAATCATTGCTCATATGGCGCTGAAACCGACGTCCAGTATTACCGTTCCTGGGCGCACTATTAACCGCTTTGGAGAAGAAGTCGAAATGATCACTAAAGGTCGCCACGATCCGTGCGTAGGGATCCGCGCCGTACCGATCGCCGAGGCGATGCTGGCGATCGTATTGATGGATCACCTGCTGCGTCAGCGGGCGCAAAATGCGGACGTGAAGACCGATATTCCACGCTGGTAAGAGATGAAAAAAACGGCACTTGCGGCGCTGGCTCTGTTTGCCAGTACCGCCTGTCTGGCGGCGACGCCCTGGCAGAAAATTACCCATCCGGTTGCAGGAAGTGCGCAGTCTATCGGCGCATTTTCCAATGGCTGTATTGTTGGCGCTGATACGCTGCCTGTACAGTCAGAACATTATCAGGTGATGCGTACCGATCAGCGTCGTTACTTTGGCCATCCGGATCTGGTGAGGTTTATCCAGCGTCTGAGTTATCAGGCCAATAGTCAGGGACTGGGCACGGTGTTAATCGGCGATATGGGGATGCCGGCCGGTGGGCGTTTCAATGGCGGTCACGCCAGCCACCAGACGGGACTGGATGTGGATATTTTCCTGCAACTGCCGAAAACGCGCTGGACCCAGTCGCAACTGCTGCGGCCGCAGGCGTTAGATCTGGTCTCACAGGATGGCAAACGTGTTGTGCCGTCACTGTGGAAACCGGAGATTTTCAGCCTGATCAGGCTGGCTGCAAAAGATAATGAAGTAACGCGTATTTTCGTGAATCCGGCGATTAAGCAACAACTTTGTCTGGATGCAGGGACCGACAGGGACTGGTTGCGTAAAGTGCGGCCGTGGTTCCAGCATCGTGCGCATATGCACGTGCGGTTACGTTGCCCTGCCGACAGCCTTGAGTGCGAAGATCAACCGTTACCGCCACCGGGTGACGGCTGTGGCGCAGAGCTGCAAAGCTGGTTCGAACCTCCAAAACCTGGAACCACCAAGCCTGAGAAGAAGACACCGCCGCCGTTGCCGCCTTCCTGCCAGGCGCTACTGGACGAGCATGTACTCTAATGGATCATTTTGCCTCTCTGTTTATGGTGTCGCCACTGCTGTTAGGTGTGCTTTTTTTTGTGGCGATGCTGGCAGGTTTTATTGATTCTCTGGCCGGAGGTGGTGGTCTACTCACCATCCCGGCATTGATGGCGGCCGGGATGCCACCTGCGCAAGCGCTGGCAACCAATAAGCTGCAAGCCTGCGGGGGATCTATCTCTTCCTCCCTCTATTTTATTCGTCGGGGTGTGGTTAATCTGGCGGATCAGAAACTCAATATCTTCATGACCTTTATCGGCTCAATGAGTGGCGCGCTGTTGGTTCAGCACGTGCAGTCAGATGTTCTGCGCCAGATCCTGCCAGTATTGGTTATCTGTATTGGCCTTTACTTTCTGTTGATGCCGAAAATCGGGGAAGAGGATCGACAGCGCCGACTGCACGGTTTGCCTTTCGCGCTGGTGGCCGGGGGCTGCGTCGGCTTTTACGATGGCTTTTTTGGTCCGGCGGCAGGGTCGTTCTACGCGCTGGCTTTTGTCATGCTGTGCGGATACAACCTGGCGAAATCGACGGCCCACGCCAAAGTATTAAATGCCACATCGAATATCGGTGGGTTGTTGCTGTTTGCCCTCGGCGGCAAAGTGATTTGGGCGACAGGTTTTGTGATGCTCATTGGCCAGTTTATTGGCGCACGGATGGGCTCTCGACTGGTACTCAGCAAAGGACAAAAACTCATTCGGCCAATGATCGTTATTGTCTCCGCCGTGATGAGCGCCAAGCTACTTTATGATAATCATGGACAGGAGATTCTCCACTGGCTGGGGATGAACTAATGAATAATACGCATCACTACGAACAGTTAATTGAGATTTTTAACGGCTGCTTTGCCGATGAATTTAATACCCGTCTGATTAAAGGCGACGACGAACCGATCTATCTTCCAGCGGATGCGGAATTACCGTATCACCGTATCGTTTTTGCGCATGGTTATTACGCCAGTGCGTTACACGAAATTTCACACTGGTGTATCGCCGGTAAAGCCCGTCGTGAACTGGTCGATTTCGGTTACTGGTACTGCCCGGACGGACGCGACGCGAAGACACAATGCCAGTTTGAAGATGTGGAAGTGAAGCCGCAGGCGTTTGACTGGTTGTTTTGCATGGCGGCGGGCTATCCGTTTAACGTCAGTTGCGACAATCTGGAAGGGGACTTTGAACCGGATCGCGTGGTATTCCAGCGCCGTGTTCATGCTCAGGTGATGGAGTACCTGGAAAAGGGGATCCCTGAACGTCCGGCGCGTTTCATTAACGCGTTACAGAATTATTATCACACGCCTGAACTTACGGCGGAACAATTCCCGTGGCCCGAAGCGCTCAACTGAAGCCGCTGCCACGTTTACAATGAGGAAATAAGATGATCGCGGAGTTTGAATCACGCATTCTGGCATTAATCGACGATATGGTAGAGCACGCCAGCGATGATGAGTTGTTTGCCAGTGGCTATTTGCGTGGGCACCTGACGCTGGCTGTGGCTGAGCTGGATGCTGGCGAGGACCATTCCGCTGAGGCATTGTACGCCAATGTGACCAGCAGCCTGGAAAAAGCCATCAGCGCAGGCGAACTCTCGCCGCGTGACCAGGCGTTAGTGAAAGAGATGTGGGACACACTGTTCCAGAAGGCAACGCAATAATAATAGCAGTGGATTGTGCCGGATGGCGACGCGAAGGCGTCTTATCCGGCCTACGCGGACGGGGGTTGTAGGCCTGATATGCGTAGCGCCATCAGGCAATGGCGAGATGGTATCTTATTTCACCGCTTTACCCTTCAATAACTTCCTCACCCACAGACGATTCGGATTCAGCGCTGCCAGCGTGCTAGCATCCATGGGTATAGGTTCATCGCTCATTTGCGATGCCAGAATTTCTGCACACAGCGGGGCAGTACACAGCCCGCGCGAGCCCAGTGCACCTAACATAAATAAATCGGAATACACCGGGGCGTTTACGGCGTGCTCTTTGTCTTCGGCAAGAGTGGCATACTGGCTGAGCGTAGCGTCATAATCCGCGACGTTGCCGACCATTGGCATGTGATCGCGCGTGGCGCAGCGCACTCCACAACGGGCAGCATTGCCACTAACGTCTACTTCTTTTGCCCACGAGGCATTCGGGAAACAATCTATTAAGCGCTGACGGTTTTGCTGCTGATCGTCCGCGCGATACACCGTTTCTTCACTTCCGCGATGATAGCTGGCGCCAATGCAGTGCTGCTGGTTTTGCGGGTTGTGCGGCGTGAGGTAGCCGTCATAGCACAGCACCTGACGCAGCGCTGAAAGCGAAGGCGTGGTAGGAATGTGACTCACCTGACCGCCTACGGAGTAGACCGGTAGCGACTGCGTCTGCTCAACGCCGTTAATGCGATGCCCGTTAGCCAGAACCACCGCAGCGTGAGTGGCGGTTTCGCCACTGGCAAACGTCAATTGCCAGTGTTCTGTCTGCCGAGACAGCGAGGCCAGCGTATGTTGATACCGGGTGCGTAATCCCAGCGTTGCGGCGTAGTCGAATACGGCGGCGGTTAATTGTGCCGGACACAGCCATCCTCCGGCAGGGTACTGAATCCCGCCGCATCCGGTTTCTACGCCGGTCGTTTGTAAAACCTGCTCTGCGTTAACGCTGACTGCGAGCGCATCGGGCAATTCAAGGGACAGCATTTGGTCGATTTTTTGCTGACTTTTATCATCCCACGCCAGTTGCGTCACACCGCACCAGTCATGCGCGAACTCAACGGGGAGGGCGTCATACAGTCGACGAGCGAAGGTAAACGCGGTGGGGAAAAAGAGATTAATGGCCGCGTCATGCTTGCTGAGTAGCGGATAAAGCGCGCCCTGGCGATTGCCGGATGCCCCCCCGGCTGGATTATCGTCGGCGCAATAGAGTGTGACCTGCCATCCGCGACGCAGTAACGCCAACGACAGCAATGCGCTGGCAATCCCCCCGCCAATAATAGCGGCTTCACGTTTATCTGTTCCGGAACGTGCAAACCAGGGAGCCGAGGAGGGGCGCGCCAGCGTCTGTTCCATGACGCCACAGAGCATTTCGCGTTTGCGACCAAAGCCTTTGCATTTTTGCATCGTAAACCCGGCTTCCTGCAACCCCCGACGCACAAAGCCCGCTGAGGTGAAGGTCGCCAGCGTACCGCCGGGACGAGCCAGACGGGCCATTGCGTTAAACAGCGTTGGCGTCCACATATCCGGATTTTTTGCCGGTGCGAAACCGTCCAGAAACCAGGCGTCCACTTTTTGATTCAGGGAGTCATCGAGCTTACTGGTCAGTTCGTTAATATCGCCAAACCACAGATCCAGCGTGACGCGTCCTTCATCAAGGAGCAGGCGATGGCATCCCGCCAGTGGCAGCGGCCATTGCTCTTGCCGCGCCGCGGCCCCTGATCATCTCGC
>OAUE01000044.1_pt1 | contig 90082 bp, 78 predicted proteins | sample 1476131 | NCBI WGS metagenome assembly OAUE01 (sample SAMEA2580003, study PRJEB22360) | human gut metagenome | reverse complement strand
AATCCGTATCTTCGAGTGCCCACACAGATTGTCTGATAAATTGTTAAAGAGCAGTGCCGCTTCGCTTTTTCTCAGCGGCGCGGGGTGTGCATATTACGCCATCCCGCTACGAAGTCAAGCATTTAATTTCGCTTTCTTCGCCGGAGTTCTCAGTGGAACCCCGCTGACCCGGCGGCTTGTAATCCGTTGTTCCGTGTCAGTGGAGGCGCATTATAGGGAGTTATTTCAGGCTGACAAGGGGAAATTTAAAATATTCTTCCGAGTGCGTATTTTTTATGCTTTACGTTTATTTTAACAACGCTTTGTTGGTTAATTGGGCTATTTCCCGCGCGAATCTCGCAACCTGTTCCCAATCGGTATACACCACTTCTTTATTCGTATCCGTTTCACCACCTGACATCTTCATTATCAGTTGGATCATAACGCGGTCATACCAGCGATAGCGTGGATACCGCAAAGCACCCGCAATGACTGCGCTGTGGTCTGGTCGCCACGGCGAACTCATCAGGAACTTACGCGCATAGCTATTGGTTTGCGGCGTACGTTTCTCCGGTTTACGGGCAACCAGGTTTACGGAGTAGAACGCGCTCGGCATCGAATTCAGCCGTGTAGCATGCTTTTTCACAAACTCCTGAAAAGCAGCATGGTAATGACCGTAGCGAATCGAGGCGCCAATTACCACGCTGTCATAATTTTGCCAGTCCGGCTCCGCGGTACGATGCAAATTAACAACATCTGCCCAAACGCCCAGCTCTTTAAGTTCAGAAGCCAGATATTCAGCGATTTCACGCGTTTGTCCGTCCCGGGAAGAAAAAAGAATCAATGTTTTCACGTGTTACTCCATTATTCACGCCAGAAGGTAGGGGTAAAGAGCACCAGCAGAGTAAAGACCTCCAGACGACCAAACAGCATATTGGCAATCAGGATCCACTTCGCCACAGGGTTCATACTGGCAAAGTTGTCGGCGACAACCCCCAGTCCTGGCCCCAGGTTATTCAACGTTGCCACTACGGAGGCAAACGCGGAGAAGTCATCAACACCGGTCGCAATAATCGCCAGCATACTGATAATAAAGACCAGCGCATAGGCAGAGAAGAATCCCCATACGGCTTCAAGAATTCGCTCCGGCAACGCACGGTTACCCAGTTTGATACTGTAAACCGCATTCGGATGGACCAGTCGTTTCAATTCGCGGTTACCCTGCTTAAACAGCAGCAGGATACGAATCACCTTCAAGCCACCGCCCGTCGACCCGGCACAGCCGCCGATAAAAGCAGAACACAGCAACAGCACTGGCAGAAACAGCGGCCAGCGGGCAATACTGTCCGTGGTAAATCCGGCGGTCGTCGCCATTGATACCACCTGGAAAAAGGCCTGGTTGATCGTTGTGAGCGCCGAGCCATAGGTATTGTGTATCCATAGCACCAGCGTACAGACTGCCACCAGCGTCAACTGCACGCCGATAAACATGCGGAATTCCGGATCCCGCCAGTAGACCTTCAGACTACGCCCACTTAATAAAGAGAAGTGCAGACCATAGTTACAACCGGAGATCAGCAAGAAGATAGCAATGATGGTGTTAATCGTGGGACTGTCGAAATACCCCACGCTGGCATCGTGTGTGGAAAAACCACCGATGGCGATTGTGGCAAAACTGTGCCCAATGGCGTCAAACGCGGGCATCCCGGCAAACCATAGCGCCAGCGCGCACGCCGCCGTCAGTAATACATAGATTAGCCACAGCGTTTTCGCCGTTTCGGCAATACGCGGGCGCATTTTATTATCTTTCAGCGGCCCCGGCATTTCTGCACGATAGAGCTGCATCCCACCCACGCCAAGAATAGGCAGGATAGCCACCGCCAGCACGATGATCCCCATCCCGCCGAACCATTGCAGCATCTGGCGATAAAAGAGAATCGCGTGTGGCAATGAATCCAGCCCCACCAGCGTCGTCGCACCTGTAGTGGTCAATCCGGAAAAGGATTCAAAAAAAGCGTCGGTTATTGTCAGGTTAGGGCTTTCCGCAAAGATGAACGGTAGCGCACCCACGCTGCCCAGAACGGTCCAGAACAAAACGACAATCAGAAATCCTTCACGCGATTTCAGCTCGCCCTTCTCTTTACGGTTTGGCCACCACAGCATGGAGCCGATCGCCAGAGCAACGAAGAAAGTTTGGGTGAATGCACGCCCTGCCCCATCGCGGTAGATGAGCGCTACCAGTCCAGGGATAATCATTGTCCCCGAGAATAAGATAACCAGTAGTCCAACGATTCGGGTGATGGCGCGAAAATGCATCTCTGCCGCTTCCTTAGTTCTTTAAAATGAGGTGGGGATTATTCTTCAATCGCTAACAATTGCAATGAACCACGACTAAAATCCGCCAGTTTTGCCGAAAACTCATCCACTTTGGCAAAAGGAAGCGCCACCCTGAGCCGAACAAAAGCCTGGTAATCACTGGCAACGACTTTACCGTCAAACTGCCCCAGCAAAGCTTCAATGCCTGCCAGCTGACCGTACTCACACTGCAAAGTATATTCGGTTAATGGCGTCTTGCGCTGTGTCGTTAACTGGCGCAACGCCTGATTCACACCACCACCGTAGGCTTTTACCAACCCTCCAGTACCGAGAAGGATACCGCCGTAGTAGCGCACGACTACAGCGGTAATCTCGCCGACACCGCTCCCCATCAGCTGCGCGAGCATCGGTTTACCTGCCGTACCCGCCGGTTCGCCATCGTCTGAAAACCCTAGCTGCTGCGAGTCATTGGGCGCACCCGCCACCCACGCCACACAATGGTGGCGGGCGTCCGGGTGTTCCGCTTTGACTGACTCAACAAACGCCTTTGCCGCTTCTACGCCGTCCGTATGGGCGAGCAGCGTAATGAAGCGGCTTTTTTTGATCTCTTCGACGACGCTAACCGGCGCCGCAGGGATTAACCAACTGTCCATTACGCCAGTTTCAAATCCCGCGTCATGTTTTCGATATTGTTTTCGTGGACCACCACGTTGTCTTCAATACGAATACCGCCGAACGGTTTCAGTGCTTCAATTTTCTGCCAGTTGAAGTGCTTGCTGAACTGTCCTTCACGCCACGGTGCCAACAGAGATTCAATGAAGTAAATGCCCGGTTCGATGGTCAGAACCATGCCTGGTTGCAGTACGCGGGTGCAACGCAGGTAAGGATACTTCGACGGCGCGGCCAGATGAGTACCGCTGTCATCCTGCATAAAGCCTGCGACATCATGTACCTGCAGGCCCAGCGGGTGGCCAATACCGTGCGGCATAAACGGCCCGGTAAGATCGTTTTCCACCATCGCTTCTTCACTCATACCGGTGATGATTTGATGCTTACGCAGCAGCTTCGCGATACGTTGATGGAACTGAATGTGATAATCCACGTAGCTGGTGCCTGCTTTCATGGTGGCAATCAGCGCCAGCTCTTCGTCGTTAACGTCCTTCACCAGATGCGCATAGTCGTTGTCGTTTTTCGCCGACCAGGTACGCGTCAGGTCTGCTGCATAGCCGTTGTATTCCGCACCAGCGTCGAGCAGGAAGCTGCGGATTTCAGACGGTGCCTGATGATCCAGCTTGGTGTAATGAAGAACCGAAGCATGCTCGTTAAGCGCCACGATGTTGCTGTATGGCACGTCGGTGTCGCGGTGACCGGTGGCAGTCAGGTAAGCGAGGTTGATGTCAAACTCGCTCATTCCGGAACGGAACGCTTCTTCTGCGGCACGGTGTCCATTTACCGCCATTTTCTGCGCTTCGCGCATACAGGCCAGTTCGTATTCCGTTTTATAGGCGCGGTAATAATGCAGGTAGTCGATCACCCCTTTCGGGTTGATGTTGCTGGCCGCGATGTCCAGTTGCAGCGCACGTTCCGGAACCGGGCCGATGTAACCGATATTGCCGCGAGCAGCAGGCAGTTGGCTACCGATACCATCCGCTTTCGGCAGCGCGATGATCTCGATTTCTTCCGTCCAGAAAGAGGTTGGTAGAGGCTCAACGTTGTGCCAGTAATCGACCGGCAGGTAGAACCACAGTTTCGGCTTGTTTACGCCATCCACCAGCAACCAGCAGTTAGGAACCTGTGTTACAGGCACCCAGGCTTTAAATTGTGGATTGACCTTAAACGGATATGGATGATCGTCGAGAAAAACGTTAACAAGTTCGCCAGAGTGAATAAGTAACGCATCCAGTTTGAAGCGATCCAGCGCGTCGCGCGTCCGTTCCTGTAAGGTAACGATATGATTTTTATAGAGTGCGGCCAGCGATTCCATTTTCTATCCTTCTGTTTTTTGACCTCAAGTCTCCGCATCTTAGCACATCGCTTTGTGAGTGCGTGATTTCTGCCGAGCGTGATCGAATCGTCATTTCTTTAATCATTCATTTGCATTTTATTAACATAAAACACACACTTCGATTCATCTGGTATGACCAGATCACCTTGCGGATTCAGGAGACTGACATGCTTTACAAAGGCGACACCCTGTACCTCGACTGGCTGGAAGATGGCATCGCCGAACTGGTGTTCGATGCCCCTGGTTCGGTCAATAAACTCGACACGGCCACCGTTGCCAGCCTGGGCCATGCGCTTGATGTGCTGGAAAAACAACCGAATTTAAAAGGGCTGCTGCTGCGTTCTAACAAAGCAGCCTTTATTGTTGGTGCCGATATCACCGAATTCCTTTCACTGTTCCTCGTGCCTGAAGAACAACTGAGCCAGTGGCTGCATTTTGCCAACAGCGTCTTTAATCGCCTCGAAGATCTGCCTGTTCCGACCCTGTCAGCAGTAAACGGCTACGCGCTGGGTGGCGGCTGCGAGTGTGTTCTGGCAACCGATTATCGTCTGGCAACGCCGGACCTGCGCATTGGCCTGCCGGAAACCAAGCTGGGCATTATGCCGGGCTTTGGCGGCTCCGTGCGTATGCCACGTATGCTGGGTGCGGACAGCGCGCTGGAAATTATTGCGGCAGGTAAGGATGTTGGTGCTGAGCAGGCGCTAAAAATCGGCCTGGTCGATGGCGTAGTGAAGCAAGACAAACTGCTTGATGGCGCGATCGCAGTATTACGTCAGGCGATTAACGGCGACCTCGACTGGAAGGCCAAACGTCAGCCGAAGCTGGAGCCGTTGAAACTCAGCAAAATTGAAGCGGCTATGAGCTTTACCATCGCTAAAGGCATGGTGGCACAGACGGCAGGGAAGCATTATCCCGCGCCGATTACCGCGGTAAAAACCATTGAAGCAGCGGCCCGTTTTGGCCGTGAAGAAGCGCTGAATCTGGAAAATAAAAGCTTTGTTCCACTGGCGCACACCAGTGAAGCTCGCGCGCTGGTTGGGATCTTCCTTAACGATCAGTTCGTCAAAGCCAAAGCCAAAAAACTCACCAAAAATATTGAAGCACCGAAGCAAGCTGCGGTACTGGGCGCGGGCATTATGGGCGGCGGCATCGCTTACCAGTCAGCCTGGAAAGGCGTGCCGGTTGTCATGAAAGATATCAACGACAAATCATTAACGCTGGGCATGACCGAAGCGGCCAAGCTGCTGAACAAACAGCTTGAGCGCGGCAAAATTGACGGTCTGAAAATGGCGGGCGTGATTTCCACTATTCATCCAACCCTCGACTATAGCGGTTTTGAGCGTGTGGACGTGGTGGTTGAAGCTGTCGTGGAAAACCCGAAAGTGAAAAAAGCGGTACTGGCAGAAACCGAAGATCAGGTACGCCCGGACACCGTACTGGCTTCAAATACCTCCACCATCCCAATCAACGAGCTGGCCAGCGCGCTCAAGCGCCCGGAAAACTTCTGTGGGATGCACTTCTTTAACCCAGTACACCGCATGCCACTGGTTGAGATTATTCGCGGCGAGAAAAGCTCGGATGAAACCATCGCCAAAGTTGTCGCCTGGGCAAGCCAGATGGGCAAAACCCCAATTGTGGTCAACGACTGCCCCGGTTTCTTCGTGAACCGCGTGCTGTTCCCGTATTTTGCCGGTTTCAGCCAGCTGCTGCGCGATGGGGCGGATTTCCGCAAAGTCGACAAAGTCATGGAAAAACAGTTTGGCTGGCCGATGGGCCCGGCTTATCTGCTGGATGTGGTGGGAATTGATACCGCACATCACGCGCAGGCAGTGATGTCCGCAGGCTTCCCTCAGCGTATGCAGAAAGATTATCGCGACGCGATAGACGCCCTGTTTGATGCGAACCGTTTCGGACAGAAAAACGGTCTTGGATTCTGGCGTTATAAAGAAGACAACAAGGGCAAGCCGAAGAAAGAAGAGGATGCCACCGTTGACGATCTGCTGGCAGAAGTCAGCCAGCCGAAACGCGACTTCAGTGATGAAGAGATTATCGCTCGCATGATGATCCCAATGGTCAACGAAGTGGTGCGTTGTCTGGAAGAAGGCATTATCGCCAGCCCGGCAGAAGCCGATATGGCGCTGGTTTATGGCCTGGGCTTCCCTCCGTTCCATGGTGGCGCGTTCCGCTGGTTGGATACGCTCGGCAGCGCGAAGTATCTCGATATGGCCCAGCAGTATCAGCACCTCGGAGCGCTGTATGAAGTTCCGGCTGGTCTGCGTGATAAGGCGCGCCATAACGAACCGTATTATCCCCAGGTTGAGCCTGCCCGCCCGGTTGGCAGCCTGAAAACGGCTTAAGGAGTCACAATGGAACAGGTTGTAATTGTTGATGCGATCCGTACCCCGATGGGCCGTTCGAAAGGGGGCGCGTTTCGTAACGTGCGGGCAGAAGATCTCTCCGCACACTTAATGCGTAGCCTGCTGGCGCGAAATCCTGCGCTGGAGCCATCCGCGCTTGATGATATTTACTGGGGCTGTGTGCAGCAAACGCTGGAGCAGGGTTTCAACATCGCCCGTAACGCCGCGCTGCTGGCGGAAGTTCCGCACTCCGTTCCAGCCGTCACGGTCAACCGCCTGTGCGGTTCGTCCATGCAGGCGCTGCACGATGCGGCACGCATGATCATGACCGGCGATGCTCAGGCGTGCCTGATTGGCGGCGTGGAGCATATGGGCCATGTGCCAATGAGCCACGGCGTTGATTTCCACCCGGGCATGAGCCGCAACGTGGCAAAAGCCGCGGGAATGATGGGTCTGACCGCGGAAATGCTCTCTCGTATGCACGGCATCAGCCGTGAAATGCAGGACGCCTTCGCCGCGCGTTCACACGCTCGCGCCTGGGCTGCAACACAGTCTGGCGCGTTTAAAAACGAAATCATCCCGACCGGCGGTCATGATGCCGACGGCGTGCTGAAACAGTTTAACTACGATGAGGTTATCCGCCCGGAGACAACCGTTGAAGCGCTCTCCACCCTGCGCCCGGCGTTCGATCCGGTTAGCGGAACGGTCACTGCCGGTACCTCCTCCGCGCTCTCCGACGGCGCAGCGGCGATGCTGGTCATGAGCGAAAGCCGCGCCCGTGAGCTGGGTCTGACGCCGCGTGCCCGTATTCGTTCGATGGCTGTTGTTGGTTGCGACCCTTCAATTATGGGTTATGGTCCGGTTCCGGCCTCAAAACTGGCGCTGAAAAAAGCGGGACTCTCCACCAGCGATATCGGTTTGTTTGAGATGAACGAAGCCTTTGCCGCTCAGATCCTGCCGTGCATTAAAGATCTGGGGCTGATGGAGCAGATCGATGAGAAGATCAACCTCAACGGCGGGGCGATCGCTTTGGGCCATCCGTTGGGTTGCTCTGGGGCGCGTATCAGCACCACCCTGCTCAATCTAATGGAACGTAAAGACGTACAGTTTGGCCTGGCGACGATGTGTATCGGGTTAGGCCAGGGCATCGCGACGGTATTTGAGCGAGTTTAATCAAAGCATGCCGGGGGCGCTTCGCTTGCCCGGCCTACGAAATGTTATCTCAAAGCCATTGGTGCCAGAACAAGGCGGCAAGTGAATGAATCCCGATGAGCTTACGTATAGTAAGTGATTCGGGTGAATGAGCGCAGCCAACACAGTTATGGTGCCAATGGCGAAGAGAGAAAGTTTAGTTGCCGTTCTTCCCGCCTGTCAGGGGCGGGTTTTTTATTTCTCTGAACTACCACGTACCACTAACTGCACCGGCAACAGCAGATTCTCTACCTGATTTTCTTCCAGCAATAAACGCAGCGCTTCACGCCCCAATTGTTGTTTATCAACCGCAATGGTGGTGAGTGGTGGATGTGACCAGGCCGCAGCATCGATATCATCAAACCCAACCAGCGCAAGATCTTCCGGGATACGTATACCCTGCTGCGCACACACCCGTTGAACAACCAGCGCTGCCGCATCGTTATAGGCAAAAATAGCGTCGGGCGGCTCTGGCAGACTGAGCAATTCATTCACCGCCTCCACCAAAGATTGCTCGGTATCCAGCAGCGGCGGCGCAATGGCTTCATACTCTGGCGGCATCAGCAAACGGGCTTCATACAATGCCTGACGGTAGCCCTTCTCGCGCTGACGGATGCTGTAGTGCGCAAGCGTACTGGCAAGAAAAGCAATACGGCTGCGACCTTGTGCAATCAAATGTTGTGTAGCCAGATAACCGCCCTGGGTGTTGTCCGGATTCACGCAAGGCAGGCCCGGCGCCCAGAGATCCACCAGCACCAACGGCAGTTTCATCTGTTGCAGCAAGCCAAGTAATTCAGGCTCAAAAAATCCGGCACAGATCAGCGCATCAGGCTGGTGCAGCAGCACCTGCTCACTCACTGCATCGCCTGGACCAATGGAGAGAAAGCTCAGCGCAATACCATGGTCACGACAATTATCTTCTATCCCCAGCAGCAGTTGAGAGTAAAACGGCAATGCCCGGCTGATATTGTGCTGGCGGTGAAGCAAAAACAGGACGCGTTTGATCTTGTCAGTGCGCAGACGGGAAAAATCATAACCCTGCTGCTGCGCCACAGAAATAATGCGCAGCCGGGTGTCTTCACGCAGCCCCGGCTGCCCTTTTAGGGCGCGGGAAACTGCACCAACTGAAACACCACAAGCTTCGGCAATATCTCTGATACGTACAGGTTTCGTCATTTCACTCTCATTGATTCTACTATGGCTTGTTGCGCCCCCAGCCAGGCCGCGCCGCGTACGCCGCTGCTGTCGCCGTGACGGGCCCGAACTATCGGTGTGCGGCACTGCTTACCAAATACGTACTGCGCCACTCGCGCCTGTAAACCCGAATACAGTAAATCGATATTGGATACCCCGCCCCCTAGCACAATAACATCGGGATCGAGCGTATTCACCACGCCCGCCAATGCACGCGCCAGTTGATCGCAATAGCGTTCCCATACAAAGCAGGCATCCGCATCACCCGATTCTACCTGTTGCATAATTTGTGGCACACCCACATGCTGCGCGGTGTGATTCATATACTGACGTTCCAGACCGCTACCGGAAATAAAACTTTCAATACAGTTCAACTGTCCGCAATAGCATGTCACTCCAGTCCCGTCCTGAGATTCGTGGTAGCGCGGCAATGCATTATGCCCCCACTCTCCTGCGCAGGCGTTAGGTCCAGAGATCAAGCGGTTATCGATGCATAGTCCACCGCCGCAACCGGTACCGAGGATCACGCCAAATACCACGCTATGCCCGTGTCCGCTACCGTCCATCGCTTCCGACAAGGTAAAGCAGTTGGCATCATTGGTAACCGGCACTGGCATTCCTGATGCTCGCTCAAGGTCCTGCGCAAAGGCCTGTTGATTCAGCACCAGGATGTTGGAGTTCTTAATTAACCCCTCGCTATCCACCGCACCGGGCACCCCAACGCCAACCGAGAAAGGCTGATTAACGGCCAGTCTGGCCTTAGCAATCATCTCCGTCACGGCCTGGAAAAAATCACCGTAACTCTGCTTTGGTGTCGCGCATCGCTCGCGGTAAACAATTTCCCCCGCGTTATCAATCACCACCGCTTCGATTTTAGTCCCGCCAATATCCAGTCCGAGTCTCATGGTCTTCCTCGTTTGCGCCTCGCAATTTGATTGTGTCTAGTTTGCCAATTTTGTTTACTAAACAAAAAGAGACCTGTCACAAAAGTTAAGTTTTGTGATTAATAGATAGGAAAAACATGTTTACTAAAAAACGTGGTGAAAAAGAGAAACAACGAGACCGGGCTTGCACCCTGTTAGAAGAAGTAAGGTTGGTGATGAATGCGCCGGAAGGGCTCCGGCGCACAGCGCTTAAATGAACGCGAAAGCGTCGCCAAACAGGCGATCTTCACGCGCACTGCGTTCATTACAGAAGAGATCGCGCGCGATTTTGGCCATTTCGAAACGACCAGCGATGTAGATATCATGCTCCGCCAGGGTACCGTAATCCTGCAATACTGCCGTTAACACGGTTCCCGTACGACCACGCCAGCCGTCTTCAGGCTGTTCCACCACCGGCTCAACGCGCAGATTCGGGTGGTTCACAGACAGCGCTTCCAGCTCGGAGAGATCGTAGAGATGCTTCTCTTCACGCCCGCCCCAGTAAATGGTGATATCGCGATTTGGATTACGCGCCAGCGCGGTAAGCAGAATAGAACGCACGTAAGAGAACCCTGTACCTCCGGCAATCAGGATCAGCGGGCGCTCGTCTTCGTCACGCAGCCAGGCTTCGCCATGCGGAATGTCGACCTTGATTTCCCGGTCTTTCAGAATACGGTCCATCACGGCCATGGCGTAAAGATTTAGCTCAGAGGCGCCAACGTGCAGCTCAATGAATCCTTGCTCGTCCGGCGTTGATGCCATGGAGAACGGACGCTTATCCCTTTCATCCATCACGACCATTAAATACTGGCCAGCACGAAAGGAAAACGCCGCGTCTGGCACTAAACGAACGCGATATACGGTGTCAGTGATAGCTTCTACCGAGGTCACTTTACAGCTTAAGGTTGTCATGCGCTCTCTCTGTCGGATCAATAGGCAAAACGATCGCGCCTCAGGCGCTTTTGCCGTCATTAAAGATGGCCAGTTCATCCCAAATTGCGTCAATGCGCGCAGTCACTTCAGGATCTTTTTTAATCGGACGTCCCCATTCACGTTGGGTTTCGCCCGGCCATTTATTTGTGGCATCCAGCCCCATTTTTGAACCAAGGCCGGAAACCGGCGAGGCAAAGTCCAGGTAATCAATTGGCGTATTCTCTACCAGTACCGTATCCCGGGCCGGGTCCATACGGGTAGTAATTGCCCAAATCACATCATTCCAGTCGCGTGCGTTGACGTCATCATCGCAAACAATAACAAATTTGGTGTACATAAACTGACGCAAAAACGACCAAACACCCATCATGACGCGTTTGGCATGGCCAGCGTACTGTTTTTTCATCGTCACGACGGCCAGGCGATAAGAACAGCCTTCCGGAGGTAGATAAAAATCGACGATTTCCGGGAACTGCTTTTGCAGAATAGGCACGAAGACTTCGTTCAGCGCCACGCCGAGCACCGCGGGTTCATCTGGCGGGCGTCCGGTATAGGTAGAGTGATAAATTGCATCTTCACGCTGGGTAATGTGCGTGACGGTAAAGACCGGGAAGCTATCTACTTCGTTGTAGTAGCCGGTATGATCGCCATACGGCCCTTCCGGAGCCAGCTCGCCCGGTTCAATGTACCCTTCCAGCACGATTTCTGCGCTGGCAGGCACTTCCAGGTCGTTGGAAATACATTTAACCACTTCGGTCTTGGTTCCGCGCAACAGCCCGGCAAATGCGTACTCGGATAATGTATCAGGGACCGGCGTCACGGCCCCCAGAATGGTCGCAGGATCTGCTCCTAACGCCACAGAAACCGGGAAGCGTTCACCCGGATGCGCTGCGCACCACTCCTGGTAATCAAGCGCGCCGCCGCGATGGGACAGCCAGCGCATAATGAGCTTGTTTTTGCCAATCAGCTGCTGACGATAGATGCCCAGATTCTGCCGCTCTTTATGCGGACCACGCGTTACGGTGAGCCCCCAGGTAATCAGCGGCGCGGCATCTTCCGGCCAGCAGGTCATAATCGGAATGCGGTTTAAATCAACGTCATCGCCCGAGTAGATTTTTTGCTGACAAGGTGCACCGCGCAACCGCTTAGTCGGCATGTTCAACACCTGCTTAAACTGCGGCAGCTTATCAAACAGATCGCGGAATCCTTTCGGTGGCTCTGGCTCTTTCAAAAACGCCAACAGTTTACCGACTTCTCGTAGCGCCGAGACATCTTCTTGTCCCATCCCCATCGCAACACGCTTTGGTGTGCCAAACAGGTTACACAGCACCGGCATTGAATAGCCTTTCGGATTCTCAAACAGTAACGCAGGCCCACCAGCACGCAGAGTGCGATCGGCAATTTCAGTAATTTCCAGGTGGGGATCCACCTCAAGCGAAATGCGTTTGAGCTCGCCCTGCTGTTCAAGCAGCGTCAGGAAGTCGCGTAAATCGTGATATTTCATGGCGTCCATTGTGGCCTCTTCGTAAGCGCTTCATTATACGGCGTTCATCATTGTGATGCTGTATTTTTGTTAAATTAGCGTGAACTCTGGCGATACATATAAGCCCCGGGCGTATATACCCATTGGGTTTCAGCCTGCGTTGAGGTGGGTATAATTAACTTAACGCATGGCTTTTGCTATGCTTGCGCTCAGAACAAGCGGATAAGAGTTATTATGCAATCCTGGTATTTACTGTACTGCAAACGTGGGCAACTTCAGAGAGCCCAGGAACACCTGGAAAGACAGGCGGTGAACTGCCTGACGCCTATGATCACCCTGGAAAAAATAGTGCGCGGTAAACGTACCACAGTCAGTGAACCACTATTCCCTAATTACATGTTTGTCGAGTTCGACCCGGAAGTGATCCACACCACCACTATCAATGCCACGCGTGGTGTCAGCCATTTCGTCCGTTTTGGCGCGACGCCTGCGACCGTCCCTTCTCCCGTTATTCACCAGCTTTCTATCTACAAGCCTGAAGATATTGTGGACCCGCAAACTCCTCAGCCAGGGGACAGCGTGATTATTACTGAAGGGGCATTTGAGGGGCTAAAAGCGATCTTCACCGAACCGGATGGCGAAGCGCGTTCCATGCTACTGCTTAACCTGTTGAATAAAGAAGTTAAGCAGAGCGTGAAAAATACCGGTTTTAGAAAAATTTAAGCCGTTTAGAAGGTCACTTCGAACAATGTTCGGACGTTAGCATCAATGGTTGCTGACAGCCATTGAGGATCTTCTCCGCGCCAGTGGGCAATACGCTCAAGAATATGTGGCAGGTGCGCCGGTTCATTGCGCCGTGACGTCGGTTTAGGCGTTAAGTCGCGAGGAAGTAGGTAAGGCGCATCGGTTTCGATCAGTAGTCTTTCTACCGGAATAAACGGCAGCAGTTCCCGCAGTTCCATCCCCCGACGCTCATCACAGACCCAGCCGGTAATACCAATATAAAGCCCTCGGTCCACACAGTCCTGCATCTCCTGCCGCGTTCCGGTAAAACAGTGCAGCACCGCGCCCGGGAGACTATCCAGCCACGGCTCCAGCAACGTCAGAAAACGCTCATGGGCATCTCGACAATGCATGAAAATCGGCATCTGCAGTTCAGCGGCAATGCGCAGTTGTGCCTCAAAAGCACGTTCCTGCTCCTGTGGCGTGGAGAAATTGCGATTGAAATCCAGACCGCACTCGCCAATAGCGACCACCTCAGACTGGTTTGCCAGCGCGATAATCTCGTCTTCCGTTGAGGATTGCCATTGGCTACTGTCATGCGGGTGCACGCCAGCCGTGGACCAGCAATGCGGATAATGTTGCGCCAACTTCAGCGCCTGCTGGCTTTCGTGCAGGTTTGTTCCGGTCAGAAGCATACCGTTTACGCCCGCAGCAAAGGCGCGCGCCACAACATCATCCCTGTCTTTCGCAAATTGTGAACTGGTTAAATTAACGCCAATATCAAACATGCTACCTCCCATATGACAACCGCCCTGACGGGCGGTTGAATTTACTCTTCTGTTTTCTCGGTGGCTTCGGCTTCTTTTGCTTCTTCAGCCTCGTTGTCCTCATCTCGCGTACGTCGCTTACCGACATAGAAACGAGAGAAGAAAACGCCCACTTCAAACAGGCAGTACATCGGTATCGCCAACAACGTTTGCGAGAAGACATCTGGCGGAGTCAGTAACATCCCGACGACGAATGCTCCCACCACAACGTAAGGTCGTTTCTTACGTAAATCTTCAGGTGTCGTAATGCCCATCCAGCATAGCAGCACAATGGCGACAGGGACCTCAAAAGAGACACCGAAAGCCATAAATAGCGCCATTACAAAGCTGAGATAGCTAGCAATATCTGTCGATACCTGCACGCCTTGCGGAGCCGTGTTAGCCAGAAAACCAAACGCCAACGGGAAGACGACAAAATAGGCGAATGCCATGCCGATGTAGAACAACAACGAGCTGGAGACCAGCAGCGGCACAACCAGGCGACGTTCATGTTTGTACAAAGCAGGCGCAATGAATGCCCATACCTGGTAGAGGATCACTGGCGCTGACAGGATCAGCGACACCATGAAGGTTAACTTTATAGGGGTAAAGAACGGTGAGGCCACATCGGTGGCGATCATCGTTGCACCCTGCGGCATCTGTTTAATCAGCGGTGCCGCAACCATATGGTAAATGTCGTTGGCAAAGTAAACCAACGCCAGAAAGATCACGATAACCGCAATAATGCAGTTCAGGAGTCGCTTACGCAGCTCGATAAGATGCGTAATGAGCGGTTGGGTATCTTCTACAGCCATGTTTACGGTTTATCACTCGACGAGGGGGAGGATTCGACAACAGGTGCGGCAGCTTTCTTTTCTGCATCCATCAACGTGGCGGAAGTGTTTTCCGTCTGCTCTGGCGTTTTAGCACCCGCGGATTCCGGTTTTTGCTCCGGCGAACTGGCCTGGTTTTCAGCGGCGGCAGGGGTGACCCCTTCTCGCTGCGCTTCACCTTCTTTCACCACCGGATTATGGATAGTGTGCGCTTCATCGCTCGCTTTCTCAGGATCGTGCACGCTGTAAGAACGCTTCATCGATTCCGCCGCTTCACGCAGCTCATCCATTGACGCTTTCAGCTCCGGGGTCAGATTTGTCAGGCTTGCTTTCTCTACTTTCTTCAGGCTGTCCTGAAACTCCTGAAGCTTAAGCTCCTGGGTCAGTTCATTCTGAACAGTAGTTGCAAGGGAACGCAAAGCGCGAACCCAGCCAGCAACCGTTTTTACCGCTACAGGTAATCGTTGCGGCCCCAGAACAATGAGGCCGATCACGAACACCAATAACAGTTCGCTAAAACCGATATCAAACACGGATTATACCTGCTCTTTATCTTGGCTTTTGGCGTCTTCCTTTTTCACTTCACCCTGCTTATCGGTGATGGATTTAGCAGTAAAATCAGCGTCCTGGCTGGTCTTATCTTGCTTAGGCTCATCATCACCCATCGCTTTTTTGAAGCCTTTGATCGACGCGCCAAGATCGGAACCGATGGAGCCGAGTTTCTTGGTGCCAAATAGCAGTACAACGATGACGGCAATGATCAACAACTGCCAAATACTGATACCACCCATACATGTTCCTCTGTCATAGATGATGAATTAATAAGGCCGTAGTATACGTTACACGACCTGCCTTGGGCGATGAAAAATTCAGCGCATTTTGCGCCAGCCGATCAACCAGGCTATGACGCCTCCCGCCATTAACCAGCCCGGCATAAGCCCCCACTCAGGGCGGCTTACCAGCAGGAATGTTCCACTTAGCAACAATGTTGCGCCAATGCCCAATAAATAACGGGATTGTCCCTGGCGTACATGATTCGCGTGAAGCTCGCGGGCAATCTTATCAACACTGTGCTGTAAATATTTGCCCTGGCGCAAACTGTCATACACCAGTTCAGGTATTTCTGGCATTTTTTCGACCCAGAACGGTGCTTTTTCTTTAAATGCCCTAACGAGCGCCGGAATACCGACCTGATCTTTAATCCAGGATTCGAGGAATGGCTTAGCCGTTTTCCACAAATCTAACTGCGGGTAGAGTTGTCGTCCGACACCTTCAACGTACAGCAGCGTCTTCTGGAGCAATACCAGTTGAGGCTGAACTTCCATATTGAAGCGGCGCGCAGTGTTGAACAGATTCAACAGCACGTGACCAAAGGAAATCTCCGCCAGCGGCTTTTCAAAAATCGGCTCGCACACGGTACGAATGGCAAATTCAAACTCTTCTACGTTGGTATCCGGCGGAACCCAACCAGAATCTACGTGCAGTTCCGCAACTTTGCGGTAATCGCGGTTAAAGAACGCAATGAAATTTTCAGCCAGGTAACGCTTATCTTCTTTGTTTAAAGAGCCCACAATCCCACAATCAATACCAATGTATTTCGGGTTTTCAGGGTGCTCATAACTGACAAAAATGTTCCCGGGGTGCATATCCGCATGGAAAAAGCTGTCGCGGAATACCTGAGTAAAGAAGACCTGAACACCACGCTCGGCCAACAGTTTCATATTGGTGCCGTTCTTCTCAAGCGTGGTGACATCTGAAACCGGGATGCCGTAAATGCGCTCCATCACCATCATGTTCTGACTGCAGTAGTCGGAATACACTTCCGGGATGTACAGCATCGGACTATCTTCAAAATTACGTCGTAGCTGAATGGCGTTCGCCGATTCGCGCAGCAGATTCAGTTCATCGATCAACGTTTTTTCATATTCACGGACGACTTCTGTTGGTCGCAGGCGACGCCCATCTGGCAGCAGACGAGGAACCCAACGAGCCAGGCGGTAGATCAGTTTTAAATCCGCTTTGATGACCGGAAGTATGTCCGGGCGAATAACTTTGATCACCACCTCTTTGCCATTCGATTTCAACCGCGCAGTGTGGACCTGAGCAACAGACGCAGATGCCAGTGGCGTGATTTCAAAATCATCAAACCATTCCTCAACGGGCAGCCCGCCCATAGCCTCTTCGATTTGTTTTTTCGCTCTAAGCCCATCGAACGGGGCAACCCGATCCTGCAATAGCGCAAGCTGATCGGCGATGTGCGGAGGGAAAAGGTCACGACGGGTAGAGAGCATTTGCCCAAACTTGATCCACACCGGGCCGAGTTCCTGTAAAGCCAGTCTCAGCCTTTCTCCCAGCGGTTTGTCTTTATGTCGGTTGGGCATCCAGAACAACGAGTAACGCCACAACCGAAGCGGCAGCGTGATTCGCATTTTGGGGATGAGTTCATCAAGACCGTAGCTTAAAAAAGTGCGAATGATGAAATAAAGGCGCCGTACTTCACCTGGCGTCATTTGGCCTCCAGTTTTTCCAGCCGTTTGGCCAGAGATTCAACCGCGCGCTCAACGGCTGCCGTTTCTTCAGCAAACCATGCAACCTCTAGTGGACCAGGAGCCATGCGCCACTCTTCAGTGATCGCTTCGGCGACATAGCGCTGCTGGCGCTGAAAGTTATGGCACAGGAACTTCGCTCCACCACGCAAGACTTTGCTGACCCCTTCCGCGACGATATCGCCGGTATAGGGTGCTAACAGTTCTGCAGGATCCAACTCCGCCAGATCGGCCAGCGCAACAAAGTTCTGTACTACCTGGATATCGCCCTGGACTTCCAGCTCACCGCTGCGGATAAGCGTGGTGAGTTGCTGTCGATCACGCAATTTCGGTAACACACTGGCATATGTGATTACGTTGCAATCGGCTTCGCCTTCCCATGCCCCCAGCACATCGACCTGGCGCTCGCTAAATACCAGGACTAACGGTGTTGAAAATCCTTTGAGATCAACACGCAGCACCTTACCCTGTAAACGCGTTCGGGCTGACTTCAGCGCAGGAGAACGGTACAGAAAGGTGTTGAGCAGATTTTCAACGCCTGCGGTTACTAAGGGTTTTAAAGGCATCCCCACTCTCCTGTCAGAACTTGTAACCACGATGCAGCGCAACGACACCTGCTGTCAGGTTGTAGTAATCAACGCTTTCGAACCCGGCATCTTGCATCATTGCTTTTAAGGTGTCCTGATCGGGATGCATACGGATGGACTCCGCCAAATAGCGGTAGCTGTCCGCATCGCTTGCTACCATTGAACCTATGCGCGGCAGAACATGGAAAGAGTATGCGTCGTAGGCTTTGCTCAACGGTTCGATGATGGGTTTTGAGAACTCCAGCACCAGTAGACGTCCGCCCGGCTTCAATACGCGGTACATGGAGCGTAATGCTTTGTCTTTATCCGTTACGTTGCGCAGACCGAAAGAGATGGTGATGCAGTCAAACGTGTTGTCAGGGAAAGGTAATGCTTCCGCATTCGCCTGAACGTACTCAACGTTACCTACCACGCCAATATTACGCAGCTTTTCGCGACCCATTTTGAGCATTGAGTCATTGATATCCGCCAGCACAACTTTGCCGGTTTCACCAACCATGCGAGAGAATTTCGCCGTCAGATCGCCGGTACCGCCTGCTAAATCGAGAACGGTTTGCCCGCGACGCACGCCACTGCAATCAATGGTGAAGCGCTTCCACAAACGATGAATGCCAAATGACATTAAGTCATTCATAACGTCATATTTAGACGCCACAGAATGAAAAACGTGGGCCACCATGTCAGCTTTCTGCTCTTTAGCGACGGTCTGAAAGCCAAAGTGCGTCGTTTCTTGTGAATTATCCACCATCTCAGTGCCTGCTCATCCAAAAAATGTTCGAGAAGTGTAACAGATTGGGCCAATTTGCCCTACCCTTCTACCGGGTTCAACTACCCCAAATGGACTAGTTTGATTGCTGATTTACCGCTTCATCCTCGGGGTAAGACGCATCTTGTTGCGTCTCAGGGACCGAGCGCAAGCGGTATTCCTCATCCTGTGTAGTAGCTTGTTCAGCCAGCTCAGGATTAATCTCGCGCTTAATTTCCACGCCTAAACTACGAAAAGCTTCTGCCTGCGACAGGACGTTTCCACGACCGGAAGAGAGTTTTTTCATCGCCTGTCGGTAGTTGTCCTGGGCTTTGTCCAGGCTTTGACCTATTGCCGACATATCATCCACAAACAACCGCATCTTGTCATAAAGTTTGCTGGCCCGATCGGCAATTTGTTGCGCATTACGACTCTGATGCTCGTAGCGCCACAGGTTGGCGATCGTGCGCAATGCCACCAACAGCGTAGTAGGGCTCACCAGCATAATGTTATTTCTAAGCGCTTCGGTAATCAGTTCGGGCTGTCTGTCGAGCGCCAGCAAAAAAGCGGGCTCAACGGGGATAAACATCAGCACATAGTCAAGCGTACGCAGCCCAGGAAGCTGCTGATAATCTTTGCGCCCCAGTAGTCGAATATGGTTGCGCACCGAGGCGATGTGCTCCTGCAATGCACTTTCGCGGGTGTATTCATCTTCTGCGTTAAAATAGCGCTCATAGGCGACCAGCGTCATTTTCGCATCGATCACCACATCTTTACCCTGCGGTAGCCGAACGATGACATCAGGCTGCATTCGCGAACGGGCGTCGTTTTCGATGCTGACCTGGGTTTCATATTCATAACCCTCACGCAGACCAGAGGCTTCGAGTACCCGCGTGAGTACGACCTCTCCCCAATTACCCTGCGTTTTGTTATCGCCTTTTAATGCCCGCGTCAGGTTTACCGCTTCCTGCGCCATCTGCGCATTCAGTTGTTGGAGATTACGAATTTCGTGTGCCAGGGTATGGCGTTCTTGCGCCTCTTTACCAAAGCTATCCTGAACCTGGCGACGAAAACCGTCCAGTTGTTCACGAAGCGGCGCAAGCAGGCTGTTCAGACTTTGGCGATTTTGCTCATCAACACGGCGGTTGCTGTGCTCAAAAATACGATTCGCCAGATTTTCAAACTGTTCACTCAGACGCTGTTCGCTGTTGATCATCTGGCGGATTTTATCTTCCGCATGCTGTTGCGTTGCTTCCAGCCGGGTAGTGACTTCACGGAGATCGGCTTCCAGAGAGGTGTTGATACTGTGCAGACTGCGTAATTCGTTATTGAGGAGTTCGCACTCATCACGCCAGTGAGCTTCCTGCGAGAGCTGCTGGCGGGCGGCGCTTAGCGCAATATCCAGTTCACGTCGCTCTTCGATGAGGTCGGCGCGGATTTGATCGGCGCGTGCTTTTGTCGCCAGCCACCCTACCAGTAGCCCTGCGGCTAACGCCAACACGGCACTCATCATAATTGAAATATCCACAACGCCCCCTTACAGCAACGACTTACCCGCACAAAATAGAATTGTGCTGTATAAACGTCCAGTTTAAAAGGAATTTCCTGCGAGGCACTACGCAAAATAAAAAGGCCGAACGCGTCGGCCTTTTTGAATAGACGGGAGAATTACAGTAAACGACGCGCGGCTTCCACCACGATTTTCACCGCGTGGCTTTCCGTTTGTTTCATCGTTTCCGCATTAGGGATCTCTTGCTGAGTACGGTTCACGATAACACCCGCGACCATACCGGCACGCAGACCCTGGCTTGCGCACATGGTCAGCAGCGTAGCAGATTCCATTTCGTAGTTCATGACGCCCATAGACTGCCACTCTTCCATTGAGCCTTTGAAACGGCTCACGACGCGACCAGAGAAGGTGTCATAACGCTCCTGGCCCGGGTAGAAGGTGTCAGAAGACGCAGTAACACCCACGTGAGTGGTGGCGCCGATAGATTTCGCCGCTTCCACCAGCGCGGTGGTGCACTCGAAGTCCGCAACGGCCGGGAATTCCATTGGTGCGAAGTGCAGGCTTGCACCGTCCAGACGAACAGATGCAGTGGTAACCAGTACATCACCCACGTTGATATGCGGCTGGATAGCGCCAGTCGTACCGATACGCAGGAAGGTACGAATGCCCAGCTGTGCCAATTCTTCTACGGCAATAGAGGTGGACGGGCCACCGATACCGGTAGAGCAAACGATCACGGCTTTACCATCCAGCTCAGCACGCCAGGTGGTGAACTCGCGATGAGATGCCAGCTTAACCGGCTTATCCATCAGCGCGGCGATCTTTTCCACACGCTCCGGGTCGCCAGGGACGATAGCAAGCGTAGCCCCTTGTAAATCGTTCTTAGTGAGGCCGAGATGAAAAACATCAGACTTAGACATAAAAACTCCTCTGTGAATCGGTTTTGTCAGAAGAAGCAAAAACACACTTTACCGAAGGCATAAACATATTTTCGTGACAGTCATCACTATGATGTAAATCAATTGCATTCGATTACCATTAAATAGTGATCTTTATCACATAAATGATGCGATATAAGGAAGCCCTGCACAAAAGATAGACCGTTTAAGGCAATGTGGTTCGTTGCATGTGTCTATAGTTAACAATGCGCTTTTTTGCTGAATATTTAAGGGTACGGAGAATACCATGACAACACGACAATCTGGCTTTGCACCTGCTGTATCTCCACCGACGTCTACCACGGTTCACACCCCGGATAATGCAATTATCGCCGGTGTAACGTCCATACCTTCACAAGGCGATGATATGCCAGCGTATCACGCACGACCAAAACAGACTGATGGCCTGCTGCCCGTAGTCATTGTCGTGCAGGAGATTTTTGGTATTCATGAGCACATTCGTGACGTTTGCCGTCGTCTGGCTCTGGAAGGGTATCTGGCTATCGCACCAGAACTCTATTTTCGCGAAGGCGATCCCAATGACTTTGCCGATATCCCTACGCTGCTTAGTGGCCTTGTCGCCAAAGTGCCTGACTCTCAGGTACTGGCCGATCTGGACCACGTCGCCAGCTGGGCCTCCCGCAACGGAGGAGATGCGCACCAGTTGATGATCACCGGATTTTGCTGGGGTGGGCGCATCACCTGGCTGTATGCCGCACATAATCCGCAGTTAAAAGCGGCCGTGGCGTGGTATGGCAAACTGGTGGGTGATAAAACCCTCAACTCGCCAAAACATCCCGTTGATATCGCAACCGATCTTAACGCCCCCGTTTTGGGGCTTTATGGCGGCCAGGACACCAGCATTCCGCAAGATACCGTTGAAACAATGCGCCAGGCGCTACGCGCCGCCAATGCTAAAGCGGAAATCGTGGTCTATCCCGATGCCGGACATGCGTTCAACGCCGATTATCGCCCGAGCTATCACGAAGAGTCCGCGAAAGACGGTTGGCAGAGAATGCTGGAGTGGTTCGTGCAATACGGTGGGAATAAATAAACGTTAAATGCCCGGTGGTGGCGACGCCTTACCGGGCCTACAACTATTGCGATTTCCTGTAACCCGGGTAAGCACCAGCGCTTCCCGGGCACCGAATTACGCCTGACGCAGATTCTGCGCCGCTTTGACCATGTTCGCCAGCGCGGCACGGGTTTCCGGCCAGCCGCGGGTTTTCAGGCCGCAGTCCGGGTTCACCCACAGACGTTCTGCTGGAATGCGCTGCTCGGCTTTCTTCAACAGTGCTTCAATCCACTCCACGCTCGGAACGTTCGGCGAGTGAATATCGTATACGCCCGGCCCGATTTCGTTCGGATAGTCGAACTCTTCAAACGATTCCAGCAACTCCATATCAGAGCGCGAGGTTTCGATGGTGATCACGTCCGCATCCAGCGCCGCAATGGAGTCCATGATGTCGTTGAACTCGCAATAACACATGTGGGTGTGGATCTGGGTTTCATCCTTCGCTACCGCCGCGTTAATGCGGAAGGCCTCCACTCCCCACTCCAGATACGCCGCCCAGTCGCTGCGACGTAGTGGTAAACCTTCGCGCAGTGCCGGTTCATCAATCTGGATGATGCCGATTCCCGCCGCTTCCAGATCCGCCACTTCATCACGCAGCGCCAGCGCGATCTGCTTCGCGATGGTTTCACGCGTCACGTCTTCACGCGGGAATGACCAGCAGAGAATGGTCACCGGACCGGTCAGCATGCCTTTTACCGGTTTGTCGGTCAGCGACTGGGCATATTTCGCCCACTCCACGGTGATCGCTTCCGGGCGGCTGACGTCGCCAATCACCACCGGCGGCTTCACGCAGCGAGAGCCGTAGCTCTGCACCCAACCGTTCTGGGTAAAGACGAAACCGTCCAGATGCTCGCCAAAGTATTCAACCATGTCATTACGCTCGGCTTCACCGTGTACCAGCACGTCGAGACCCAGACGTTCCTGTTCAACAATCGCCTGTTTAATATGTTCCGCAATTCCGGTGCGATAGTTACCAGCATCCAGGTTGCCCTTTTTGAAATCCAGGCGCAGGCCGCGAATTTCTGTGGTTTGCGGGAATGAACCGATAGTCGTAGTCGGCCATGCCGGCAGATTAAAGCGGGCACGTTGCGCCTCGGCACGAACCGGGTAAGCGTTAGCGCGCTGGCTGTCCTGGGCGGTGATTGCCGCCAGACGTTTTTCCACTGCGGCGTTGTGTACGCGGGTAGAGTGACGACGAGCCTGAATCGGTGCACTCCACTCGACAATTGCCGCCGTATCACCGCTATTCAACGCATCGCGCAGCAGCGCCAGCTCGCCGCATTTTTGCAGGGCGAAGGCAAACCAGCTCTTCACTTCTGCATCAAGGCGGGTTTCAACACTGAGATCGATTGGGCTGTGCAGCAGGGAGCAGGAAGAAGCCACCCACAGGTTACGTTTCCCGACGATATCTTTGATTTGTGCGTATTTTTCGCTGAGATCGGCACGCCAGACGTTGCGGCCGTTCACCAGCCCCGCTGACAGCAGCCAGTCGGCTGGCAGACGCGTGTGCAGCTCGGCTACATCATCTTTGCCGTGCACGAAGTCAACGTGCAGCCCCTGTACCGGCAGGGCGGTAATGGTATCCAGGTTTGGCGTTACGCCTTCGAAGTAAGTGGTCAGTAGCAGCTTCACCTGACCCGTCAGCGCGTCATAAGCAGGTTTGAAGGCGTCCAGCCACGCTTGCGGCAGCTCCAGTACCAGCGCGGGTTCATCAATTTGCACCCACTCAATACCGCGTTTCGCCAGCTCGCCCAGCACCTGCTGGTAAACCGGCAGAATGTCGTTCAACAGGCTCAGGCGGTCAAACTGTTCGCCTTTCACTTTACCCAACCAAAGGTAGGTTACCGGCCCCAGCAGCACAGGCTTCACCTTGTGACCGAGCGCCAGCGCTTCGTCCACTTCATCCAGCAGTTGGGTCCAGGTCAGTTTAAACTGCTGACCTTTAGTGAACTCTGGCACCATGTAGTGATAGTTGGTGTTAAACCATTTGGTCATTTCTGCCGCCGCCGCGGGTTCACCCGTTGGTGCGCGGCCACGGCCAATGCGGAATAAGGTATCGATATCGACCGAGCCGTCTTTATTTTGATGGCGAGCCGGAACGTTGCCGAGCAGCAGGCTGGTGGTCAGCACGTGATCGTACCAGGCAAAATCACCCACCGGCAGTAGGTCAACGCCCGCCTGCTTCTGCTGATCCCAGTGGCGGGCACGCAGCTCTCGGCCAACGGTCAGCAAATCTTCACGGGAAGAATTTCCCGCCCAGTAGCTTTCTTGCGCTTTCTTCAACTCGCGACGCAGGCCAACGCGAGGGAAACCGAGGGTGTGATTCAATATTGTCATTTTTCTTCCTCTAATTATATGTAAATCCTATGGATTTTTAATTTAGGGAAGGCGGCAAGTTTACTCATCCCCAGGAGCTTACTGAAGTAAGTGACTGGGGTGGGGAAACGAAGCCAACGCACCATAAATTTAAAAGACGAAGGATTTTAGCCGTCCAGATGTTTACACATCCATAATTGGCGGTTACTGTATATTCCTCAAGCGCAATTTGTTCATGCCGAAGTGAAGGACTTTCATGATCGAGATTAAACACCTGAAAACGCTCCAGGCGTTGCGGAATAGTGGTTCTCTGGCAGCCGCAGCGGCGACGTTGCATCAGACCCAATCCGCCCTTTCTCACCAGTTCAGCGATCTGGAGCAGCGCCTTGGCTTTCGACTTTTTATCCGTAAAAGCCAGCCTCTGCGCTTTACGCCGCAGGGAGAAATCCTGCTGCAGTTAGCCAATCAGGTGTTGCCGCAAATTGGTCGTGCGCTGCAGGCCTGCAACGAACCGCAGCAAACCCGGCTGCGAATCGCGATTGAATGTCACAGTTGTATTCAATGGCTGACGCCCGCGCTGGAGAATTTTCGTGCCAACTGGCCGCAGGTGGAGATGGACTTTAAATCCGGCGTGACGTTCGATCCGCAACCAGCGCTACAGCAGGATGAGCTGGATCTGGTGTTAACCTCCGACATCCTGCCGCGCAGCGGATTACACTACTCACCGATGTTTGATTTTGAAGTCCGCCTGGTACTGGCGCCTGACCATCCGTTGGCCAGCAAAACACAAATCACACCGGAAGATTTGGCCAGCGAGACGCTGCTGATTTACCCGGTACAGCGGAGTCGACTGGATGTATGGCGGCATTTTCTGCAGCCTGCAGGTGTTAGTCCGTCGCTGAAAAGCGTGGATAACACCTTGCTGCTGATTCAGATGGTTGCAGCCAGAATGGGTATCGCGGCATTACCGCACTGGGTGGTGGAGAGTTTTGAACGCCAGGGCCTGGTAGTGACCAAAACCCTGGGTGATGGATTGTGGAGCCGACTGTACGCCGCCGTGCGTGATGGCGAGCAGCGACAGCCGGTCACAGAAGCGTTTATTCGCTCAGCGCGGAATCACGCCTGCGATCACCTGCCGTTTGTACGGAGTGCGGAACGACCCACTTTCGATGTACCCACAGTGAAGCCACTATCACAGCCGCACCAATGATGAAGCTTGGCCAGTGAGGTTGTTGATGCCAGATAGCCAGGTTAACCAGCAGTCCGGCAGGGACATGCATATTGTTCATTATGCCCAGCGTGCCCGCATCCACCTGGGTCGCGCCGTAGTTCCACATAAAGTAACCAATGCCGGACGCCGCCACGCCAAGAAAGACCAGAATTCCCCACTGTAGCGTGGTTGCAGGCATTTTCTGCGCATTGCCCAGCATGAACCAGGCCACGACAGCCACCATAAAGGCGCCCATATAAAACCAGGCAAAGGCGTTGTGCTGCGGCATTGGCCGCGTCTCCATCAGACGTTTATAGCCCACCATACCAATGGCAAAGCTGATATTGGACAACTGCACCAGCAGCAGACCGGTCCAGAAGTGGCTGGTCACCTGATCGTAACGAATGATCCCCGCGCCAATCACCGCCAGTAACGCACTAAAGGCGTAACTCCAGCGCAGACGACGTCCGCTCATCAGATCATAAATCAGCGTAATGTAGAGCGGCGTCAGCACGGTAAAGAGCAGCAGTTCTGAAACCGTCAGGTACAGATAGGCGTGAAAACTCAGCATGTACATAATGCCAAGCTGCATGGCACCCACCAGCATATACAGCCCGATCGTTTTTACGCTGTGCCCACGAGTACGTAGAAACGGCAGGAACACCAACGCCGCCAGCCCAACGCGCACCAGCACCGCAAAATAGCTATCGACATGACCGGCAAGGTACTCGCCAAACAGGCTAAAGGAAAAGGCCCACAGAATTGTGGTAATGATGAGTAACGCCACAATGGATGTCTCTTAACAAAAGGTACACCCATTGTAGCGAAGTTTTTAGTTGACAACTGGTCAGCTAACGAACAGAAGGTTACTGCAAAAACAGTTCACGCAGATAGTGTGGCACGGCATCGTCGGCATTAAGACCAATGACTTCCAGTTCCGGGTGCAGATCCTTCAGGCGCTGGTGGGCGTTGCCCATGATGCAGCCTTTACCTGCCATGGAGAGCATTTCCGCATCGTTCATCCCATCGCCAAAGGCGATGCAGTCTTTCAGGCTGTAGCCCATCGCTTTTGCTACCGCTTCCAGCGCATGACCTTTCGATACGCCGCCAGCCATGACTTCCAGACAGGTAAGCGTAGAGAAGCTGACGTTGACGCGATCGCCCCAGCGGGCGTTGATCGCCTGCTCCAGCGGCAGTAGCCTTTCGTGAGAGTCGGTGGTGAAGAACACTTTGCTGACGCCCTCAGGCTCCAGTAATGCAGGTTCAAACAGTGAATAGTTAAACACCGCTTCTTTGAAGAAACGCATTTCGTCCGGACGATGGCGATTCATAAACCACTCATCATCACGATATACGTTGGTCACGATGTCCGGGTTTGCATTCACTACGCCAAACAGGTCGCTGGCAATATCGCGATCCAGGTTATGGGAAAACACCAGATTCCCGTCAGAATCATGCACGCGCGCGCCGTTGGACGTGATCATGTAGGTTTTAATGCCGAGGTTATCGCGAATTTGCCCCACATCAACATGATGACGGCCAGTCGCAAACACGAAGTTAACGCCGCGAGCGGTCAATAACTTCAGCGTCTCTTTGGCATAAGGGGACAGAGTATGGTCGGGAGAAAGCAGCGTACCGTCTAAATCAGACGCAACAACCTGATACATAAGAAAATTCAACCTCTAGGCAAAGCGGGTTCCGCTGGATGAGTTATGCTTGTCGAAAAATTCGACAATAGCGTTAAGCGCGACTGAGCGCATGGCGTCCTTTTCAAAAAGGATCTCATGGTACGCGCCTTTGATGACAAGCGGCTGCCCCCCTTCTACAGGATGGCCTGCTGCGGCGCGGAGTTCACAAAAACGATCGTGCATGCGGTTATCTACCACACGCTCTTCTTCAGCCTGAATCAGCAGCGTCGGCGTCGCATCATCTCCGGCGCCAGCCAAAACCTGTTCGCCAGCCAGAATCCCTTCACGTACCCAGTGATAGGTGGGGCCGCCAACGCGCAACCGCGGCTCATCAGCATAAAAGCGTAGATTGCGCCGATAGCGCTGTCGACTATGGGTTAACGCATTCATACCGAACGGCAGCGCCCGCCAGCGCCCGGTTCCCATCGCATAGCCTTCGCGGATCCGCGGATGCCCTTCGGCCCAGTCCAGTATATGGCGCACCATCCAGTCGGGAAAGCGCATCACAATACCAAACATCGGTGCGCAAAGCGCGATGGCATCACACTGATTCGGGTGGCGCTGCAGGAATAACGTGGCAATCGCCCCGCCCATTGAATGCGCCAGGATATAGCGTTTTCTCCACGGGCCGGGTAGCACTTCCTGCTGCCAGAAGGCGGTTAGATCGTCGACATAATCATTAAAGTTATCGACATGACCGCGATGCGGATCCGAAAGCATACGCCCGGAACGCCCCTGGCCACGGTGATCGATAATGAGAACGTCAAAACCAGAATGAAACAGGTCATACGCCAGTTCAGCGTATTTCACGTAGCTTTCAATGCGTCCAGGACAGACGACGATGACGCGATCGTTTTTTTCTGCATGAAAACGAACAAAATGTACGGGAATATCATCCACGCCCGTAAATTCCGCTTCTTCCCGCTGACGCCAGAAATCTGTCAGTGGCCCCATGGAAAAAGCAGCAAACGCGTTTTCTCTTGTTTCCCAGTCTTTTTGCTGCTGAAACATCGGGTATCCAGCCTCGCTGACCAAGTAAAATCGTTTTTTTCGCCGTCACTGACACAACCTAACGGCAGTAGCGTATTGTGGCATAAAAATAGACAATCCGGGAGTTTCTCATGACCTTTGAATGGTGGTTCGCCTACCTGCTGACCTCTATTATTTTGAGCTTGTCCCCAGGCTCTGGCGCAATCAATACCATGACCACCGCCATCAGCCACGGATATCGCGGTGCCAGCGCGTCGATTGCAGGTTTGCAGACCGGGTTGGGTATTCATATCGTTCTGGTTGGCGTAGGACTGGGAACGCTATTTTCACGTTCGGTGATCGCATTTGAGGTGCTGAAGTGGGCGGGAGCGGCCTATCTGATTTGGCTGGGTATTCAACAATGGCGGGCGGCGGGTGCTATCGATCTGAATACCATGGCGAATACGCAATCGCGCAGCCGGCTGTTCAAACGCGCGGTCTTTGTTAATCTGACCAATCCTAAGAGCATAGTTTTCCTTGCCGCTCTGTTCCCTCAGTTTATCCTGCCGCAAGAACCGCAGTTGATGCAGTACGTGGTGCTTGGCGTCACGACCATCGTGGTCGATATCATTGTGATGATCGGTTACGCGACGTTGGCCACGCGCATTGCTGGCTGGATTAAAGGACCAAAGCAAATGAAGGCGCTGAACAAAGTGTTTGGCTCGCTATTTATGCTGATAGGCGCCCTGCTGGCATCGGCAAGGCATGCCTAGCAAATGGAACGTCGCTCGCAATGAAATGCTATCTGTAAGAGCCTCTGAACATGGCTTTTCGTACTTCGCCGCAAAGGGAGAAAAGCCTTTTATCCTGTACTGTTAGACGTTGATTGCTAATGCCAGAATGCTGCCATATTCACCACTCACGGATGATTAACGATGGCGGAAGTAACAACACCACATGACGCAGTATTTAAAACCTTCCTCTCCCGCGTGGAAACCGCGCGGGACTTTATCGAACTTCATCTTCCTCCCTCGTTAATCAAAATATGCAAACTGGAAACGCTCCGTCTGGAATCAGGCAGTTTTGTGGAGGACGATCTGCGCCCCTATTTCAGCGATATTCTCTACTCACTGGAAACCACCAGCGGACATGGCTATGTACATGTGCTCATTGAGCATCAAAGCTCACCGGATAAGCACATGTCATTTCGCCTGATGCGCTACGCTATCGCAGCGATGCAGCGTCATCTTGAGGTTGGAAACGACACTCTGCCGCTGGTTATTCCTGTTCTCTTTTACCATGGCAAGCAAAGCCCATGGCAAGGCTCAATGAACTGGCGGGATCACTTTGAGGATTCTGGAACCGCCCTTCAACTTTACAGCACACCATTTCCGTTGGTGGATGTGACGGTTATTCCAGATGATGAGATCATGCAGCATCGCAGTATGGCAGCGCTGACATTAGTACAAAAACACATTCGCCAGCGTGACATGGCGCAGTTGCTGGATAAACTTACCCGCCTGTTTATGCTGGAGAAGATGAGCGGACAACAAATAACCGTGCTGGTAAACTACATGGTGCAAGCAGGGAATACACAAGATGTTCAGACATTATTGTATAAGCTGGCACAGCGGGTGCCGCAGCATGGAGAAAAACTGATGACAATGGCGGATCAACTAAAGCAGATAGGCCGTGAAGAAGGGAGGCGCATTGCCCTTACTGATGTAGCAAAAGCGATGCTCAAGCGAGGTCTTGATACCGACGCGATTATGGAAATGACCGGCCTTTCGAAGGATGAGCTACAGAAGCTTGCGCAATAAGCCGCATACCGCCTGGGACTCCCAGGCGGGCAACAAACTTAGCGCGAAATAATCAGATGGATACCGAAGCCTGCGAACAGCGCGCCGGCAAAACCATCAATCCACTTCGCCAGACGCTGATAGCCACGACGCATTTTCGGGAGCGCAAACAGGCTGGCGACCACGGTAAACCACGCCAGCGTTTCCACGATAATCAGAGCAAAGATCCCCCAACGCGCGCCCGTTCCCACGTTGTCGCCAACGAACAATGAGAAGACAGAGCCAAAATAGATAATGGCTTTAGGGTTCGCCAGGTTGGTCAGCAGACCTTTCAAAAAGCTGCGTCCGCTCTGCGCCAGCTCCACCTGCGGAGTGGGCGCTGCAACATCCTGTTTTTTAAACGCGCCGCGCAGCATCTGATAACCCATCCAGCACAGATACAGCCCCCCGCCGACCATAATAATGGTATGCAGCCAGGCCATTTTTTCGATAATCAGATGCAGGCCGAGCAGTGCCACGCCAGCCCAGACCATGACGCCGCAGGTAATGCCCAGCACGCCCATCATAGCTTCTTTGCGCGAACGGCTAACCGCAGTTTGAGAAACAAAAAAGAAATCGGGACCGGGGCTCATCAGCGCAACGATATGCACCAACGCAACGGTGAAAAATAGCGTTAACATAAAAATGACTCGCGGGGGAATAGTTCAGTGAGTCACCATCCTGGCACTTTTTTGCCCGGCTGACTACTCTTCGTCGTCACCATCAACGTGTGCGCGAATAAGCGCCATAAACTCTTTACCGAAACGCTCAAGTTTACGCATCCCCACACCGTTGACGCTTAGCATTTCACTCGGTGAAACCGGCATCTGCTCTGCCATTTCAATCAGCGTGGCGTCGTTGAACACCACGTACGGCGGAATGTTCTCTTCGTCGGCAATGGCTTTACGCAGCTTACGCAATTTGGCGAACAGTTTGCGGTCGTAGTTACCACCGAAGGATTTCTGCATCGCACGCGGTTTCAGCGCCACAATACGCGGTACAGCAAGCTGTAACGCAACGTCACCGCGCAACACCGGACGCGCGGCTTCTGTTAGCTGTAACGCGGAGTGATGAGCAATATTCTGCGTCACCAGGCCCAGGTGAATAAGCTGGCGAATAACGCTCACCCAGTGTTCGTGGCTTTGCTCGCGACCAATGCCATAGACCGGCAGTTTGTCATGAGCCAGTTCGCGAATACGCTGGTTATTCGCTCCGCGCAGCACTTCCACGACGTATCCCATGCCGAAGCGTTGGTTAACACGGTAAATCGTCGACAGCGCTTTGCGCGCATCCATAAGTCCGTCGTACTGTTTTGGCGGGTCGAGGCAGATGTCGCAGTTACCACACGGCTCCTGACGCCCTTCGCCAAAATAGTTCAGCAGCACCAGACGACGACAGGTCTGCGCCTCGGCAAACGCCCCCATCGCATTGAGCTTATGCCGTTCGATATCCAGCAGTTGCCCGGCGGGTTTCTCTTCGAGGCAACGGCGTAGCCATGCCATATCAGCCGGATCGTAAAACAGCATGGCTTCCGCAGGCAGGCCATCACGCCCGGCGCGGCCGGTTTCCTGGTAATAGGATTCGATATTGCGCGGAATATCGAAATGCACCACGAAGCGTACGTTAGGTTTGTTGATCCCCATACCGAACGCCACGGTCGCCACTACGATTTGTAGGTCATCACGCTGGAATTTCTCCTGCACCTCGGCGCGTACGGCATTTTCCAGCCCGGCATGATAAGCCCCGGCGCTGATGCCACGGCTTTGCAGACGCGCGGCGGTGTCTTCGACTTTGGCGCGACTGTTACAATAGATAATGCCAGACTTACCGCGCTGCTCTTGCACGTAGCGCATCAGCTGATCGAGCGGCTTAAACTTCTCCATCAGCATGTAGCGAATGTTTGGGCGGTCAAAGCTGCTGATCTGAATTAACGGATCGTTGAGTCCCAGCAGACGCACAATGTCCAGCCTGGTTGTCTCATCCGCGGTCGCGGTCAGCGCCACAAACGGCAGCGTCGGGAAACGCTGACGTAACTGGCCCAGCGCAGCGTACTCGGGGCGGAAATCATGCCCCCACTGCGAAATACAGTGCGCTTCATCAACCGCCAGCAGCACCGGATTCCAGTGCGCCAGATGCTCAAGGAAGTTATCCAGCATCAGGCGTTCGGGCGCAATGTACAGTAAGCGAATCTGCCCGCTGCGACAGCCCGCCATCACCTCAAGCTGCTGTTCACGACTTTGAGTAGAATTCAGGCACGCCGCCGCCACGCCGTTGGCCAGCAGTTGATCGACCTGATCTTTCATCAGGGAAATCAGCGGGGAAACAACAACGGTGAGTCCGTTTAGCAATAATGCGGGAATTTGATAGCACAGGGATTTACCGCCGCCGGTCGGCATAACGACCAGGCAGTCGCGACCAGAGAGCACGGTATCAATGATTTCTTCCTGACCGGGGCGAAACTGTTGGTAGCCAAAGGTTTCCTGCAAAACCTGTTTAGCGCCCATTTCCAGATTCAACACTTCCGCCTGCGCCACATTAACCCCATTCGCCCGAAATAAAAACAGGCGCTATTTTCAGCGCCTGAGAGAGAAACTGCAATGATTAAAATACTCTCAATACTTATCAGAAGATATCGTTGAGCATCACGCCCACACCAACACGCGTCTGATTGAAGTTGTAGTCAATCAGCGATTCGCCGTAACCACTGTAGACCTGAGTGTATAGACGCACATGCTTCGTGATAGGATAACTGGCCCCCAGCTCTGCGCCGCCGTAGCCGGTATTCCAGTTGTACTGGCCTTTCACGCTGATAACCGCGTCACCCAGGTGATACCCCATTTTCAGCTGATAGTAGCCCATGTATTTAGTGATATCAGGGTTATCGTCGGTGCTACCAATCACGTACCACGGCTTAACTTCCACCAGCCAGTTACCATTTTCAGCCATCAGACGGGTATAAAGACGGTTCCAGCTACGTGACGTGGGATCGGAACGGCCGTTGGAGTCATGGTTATAACCCATTTCGACATCACGAAGAGTCCAACCGGCAAAGCGATAGTCGGTGGCGAAACCGAGGAACAATTGCGGTTCGTAGTTGGTTTCGCGAAACGGTGAAGACTCTTCACTGTTCGAAAGCTGCCACCAGGACTTCTGGGTATAGGAACCGCCAAGTACCGAGTTTGGGCCTAATATCCCGCGCCAGAGCGGAAACGCCAGGCTTAACTGAAACTTAACCTCATCTTTGCGCGCATTTTCGGACCAGCTATAACTGCTGATCGCCTCTTTGTTCATGTCGCTGGTATTGGTGTAAATAAGATAGTTGGTGTCATAAGGATAAAGCGTGAAAGGGTTGTCATGTTCCTGCAGCATATTAGCGATAATACTGCCACGAACCGCCGGTGCATCATGAATCTCTTTCACTGTCGCTTCCTGCGCATACGCGGTCAACGGCAGCATAATTGCTGGTAGTAACCATCCCAGAATCGCCCGCATCGGTAATGTTCTCCTGAACCAAAATATTGATGAATTGTATAATTATCTGGCAAGTATTCTACATACTTAGCTAGTTCCTCGTTAGTTATCCCGTCCTAAAGTAGAAAACAACAAATAATAAGCATAATATCAACATTTCATTAACCATAGAGATGTAGGGATCGTATGTCTGCCGTACTTACTGCTGAGGAAGCGCTGAAGTTAGTGGGTGAAATGTTTGTCTATCATATGCCGTTTAACCGGGCGCTGGGACTGGAGCTCGAACGCTATGAGAAAGAATTTGCTCAATTAGCCTTTAATAACCAACCGATGATGGTCGGAAACTGGGCGCAAAGCATTCTGCATGGCGGCGTGATCGCCTCGGCGCTGGACGTCGCCGCCGGGCTGGTATGCGTTGGGAGTACGCTGACCCGCCATGAAACAATCAGCGAGGACGAACTGCGTCAGCGGATGTCACGCATGGGTACAATAGATTTGCGTGTTGATTATCTGCGCCCCGGAAGAGGGAATCGCTTTACCGCCACCAGCAGCCTGCTGCGGGCGGGTAATAAAGTCGCTGTTGCACGCGTGGAATTGCATAACGAAGAACAGCTTTATATTGCCAGCGCAACCGCCACTTATATGGTGGGGTAAGTGCCTAAAAAAAGGTAAACTGCTGTTACATTTCTGCAATGAGTTTTCCCGATGGATGCTAAACAAACGCGGCAGGGCGTGCTACTCGCTCTTGCTGCTTATTTTATTTGGGGTATCGCTCCCGCCTACTTCAAGCTGATTTACTATGTCCCGGCGGATGAGATCCTGACGCACCGCGTCATCTGGTCATTTTTCTTTATGGTGGTACTGATGAGCATCAGCCGCCAGTGGTCAGGCGTCAAAACGCTGCTACAAACGCCAAAGAAGATCTTCCTGCTGGCGCTCTCTGCAGTGCTCATCGGCGGAAACTGGCTGCTGTTCATTTGGGCGGTCAATAATCACCATATGCTGGAAGCCAGCCTCGGCTATTTTATTAACCCACTGGTGAATATTGTGCTGGGAATGCTATTCCTCGGTGAGCGCTTTCGTCGCATGCAGTGGCTGGCAGTACTGTTAGCCGCCTGCGGCGTGCTGGTACAGCTGTGGACCTTCGGATCGCTGCCAATAATCGCGCTGGGACTGGCGTTCAGCTTTGCGTTCTATGGGCTGGTGCGCAAGAAGATTGCCGTCGAAGCACAAACCGGCATGCTGATCGAAACCCTGTGGCTTTTACCTGTCGCCGCCATCTATCTGTTTGGCATTGCGGACAGCTCAACCAGCCATATGGGGCAAAACCCCATGTCGCTCAACCTGCTGCTGATTGCCGCGGGTGTCGTGACCACCATTCCGCTGCTGTGCTTTACCGGCGCGGCAACCCGCCTGCGTCTGTCCACGCTGGGATTCTTCCAGTATATCGGGCCTACGCTGATGTTCCTGTTGGCCGTCACCTTCTACGGTGAAGTCCCGGGAACGGATAAAATGGTCACGTTTGCGTTTATCTGGGTGGCGCTGGCGATTTTCGTGATGGATGCGATTTATACGCAACGACGGGTTCGTCGGAGCTAGGGGAGTGCCGGATGGCGCTTCGCTTATCCGGCCTACAAAAGCACATCGCCGTAGGCCGGATAAAGTACAGTTATTACAGCCAGTTCTTGCGCTTAAAGTACAGATACGGCGCCAAACCCGCGAGCATCATAAAGACAATCGCGCCCGGGTAACCGAAGCTCCAGTGCAATTCCGGCATAAACTCAAAGTTCATCCCGTAGCTGGAAGCCACCAGCGTCGGCGGCAGGAATACCACAGAAACCACCGAGAAGATCTTGATGATGCGGTTCTGCTCGATGTTGATAAAACCCATCGCCGCCTGCATCAGGAAGTTAACCTTCTGGAACAGCGATTCGTTATGCGGCAGCAGTGACTCGATATCGCGCAGGATCTCACGCGCCTGCTCCAGCTGACTGCCCGGCAAACGCGCTTTACGCACCAGGAAGTTCAGCGCGCGCTGGGTATCCATCAGACACAGACGTACTTTCCAGCCGATATCTTCCAGTTCCGCCAACGTCGAAAGCGCTTCGTCATACTCATCGCCCTGACGCCCTTCCATGATCACACGGCTGAGTTTTTCCAGGTCGCTGTAGATGTTTTCGATCTCATCCGCCAGTTGTTCAATTTTGGTTTCGAACAGGTCGAGCAACAGCTCGTAAGCGTTACCATCCACCATCGCCTGGTTACGCGCACGCATGCGGTACAGGCGGAAAGCCGGCAGTTCGCGCTCGCGCAGAGTAAACAGGCGGCCTTCGCGAATGGTAAATGCGACGGTTGAGTTACCCGCGTGATCGTCGGCGTCTTCGTAAAAGAAGAAGGAGTGGATGTGCAGACCGTCTTCGTCTTCAAAAAAACGTGCGGATGCTTCGATGTCTTCCAGTTCAGGGCGCGTAGCCAGATTCTGGCCCAAGTCCTTTTGCACACGGTTTCGTTCTTCGTCATCCGGCTCGACTAAATCGACCCAAACCGAACTGGCCAGGTGCTCGATCTCGTCTGCCTCAAGGCGAGTTAAACGATTGTTTTCCAGTTGAAATGCGCTCAGCATGACCGGGACTCCCAATGCAAAAAATTATCGGACAGTTCGGAGGGCACACAGAAACAAATTGGGTTTCAGACCATTAAACAGCCTGACTCAGCGCGACGGGAAAAAACAGAAGGTCGCTGACAACCGCGAAGGCTATCAGCAAAAAGGGATAGCCTTAGGAGTTGATCCTGGATGACAGGATAATGAGCCAGTATCTACTGGGTGTGTCCAAGGCGAATGTCCTCTTAGCGTAATCGTGCGCGCATGTTACGCCAGCAAAATTTTGACGTCAACACGCAACGGATGGCGAAAAAGTAATAATTTCCCCTTATACAGAAAGGTTAGCAGAGGGGAATTATTTATCTATGATTTCAGAATATTAACCGACAGATAGCCGGATGGCGGCTTCGCCTTATCCGGCCTACAAATCAAAATATTACGTTCCGCGTAGGCCTGATAAGCGCAGCGACATCAGGCGATCATACCGTTTCCAGTCTGGCGTAGGCGGCAACCAGCCATTTGATCCCCTGCCCCTGGAACGCAACCTGCAAACGACTGTGTTCGCCGCTTCCTTCCAGGTTGACGATGGTGCCCTCGCCAAATTTAGCGTGGCGCACGCGCTGGCCGAGCTTATAGCCGGTATCATTTTCCGCCATTGGCGTACCCATCCGCTGATGGCTCACCGGGCGGCTGACAGTGGCGCGCAGGCGAACCTCTTCAACGCACGCTTCCGGCAGTTCGCCGATAAAGCGCGACGGACGATGGTAAACCTCTTTGCCGTACAGACGACGCGTTTCGGCGTAGGTCAGCGTCAGCTTTTGCATTGCACGGGTCACGCCTACGTAAGCCAGGCGGCGCTCTTCTTCGAGGCGACCGCCTTCGTCCAGCGACATCTGGCTGGGGAACATGCCTTCTTCCATCCCGACGATAAACACCTGCGGGAACTCCAGACCTTTCGCCGAGTGCAGCGTCATCAGCTGTACCGCGTCCTGCCAGGTATCCGCCTGCCCTTCGCCCGCTTCCAGCGCAGCGTGAGACAGGAATGCCTGCAGCGGCATTAAGTCTTCGTCTTCTTCGTTGTAGCTGAACTGGCGCGTTGCCGTCACCAGTTCGTCTAAGTTTTCGATACGCGTCTGGCCTTTCTCGCCTTTTTCCTGCTCGTACATCATGCGCAGGCCGGAGTCTTTAATCACCCGGTCAGTCTGCACGTGCAGCGGCATATCGGCGGTCTCCTGCGCCAGTGCGTCAATCAGCTCCATAAAGCGCTGTAAGGCGCTGGCGGCGCGACCAGCGAGGGCTTTTTCCTGCAACAGCTCACGACAGGCCTGCCACAACGTTAGCTGGCGGTCACGGGAGGTCTGACGCACCACATCCAAAGTACGATCGCCAATCCCGCGGGTGGGCGTATTCACCACGCGCTCAAATGCGGCGTCGTCATTGCGGTTGGCGATCAGACGCAGGTAGGAAAGCGCATCTTTGATTTCCTGGCGTTCGAAGAAGCGCATCCCGCCATAAATCCGATACGGCATGCTGGCCTGTAACAACGCCTCTTCCAGTACGCGCGACTGGGCGTTGCTGCGATAAAGAATAGCGCATTGCTCCAGCGCACCACCGTTGTCCTGCCAGGTCTTGATACGATTGACCACAAAGCGCGCTTCATCGAGTTCGTTGAACGCGCAGTACAGCGAGATCGGTTCGCCGTCGACGCCATCGGTCCACAGCTTTTTACCCAGACGCCCGTTGTTGTTTTCAATCAGGGCGTTGGCCGCGCTGAGGATATTGTTAGTCGAGCGGTAGTTCTGCTCCAGGCGAATAGTTTCTGCGCCGGGGAAATCCGTGAGGAAGCGCTGGATGTTCTCCACCTGCGCTCCGCGCCAGCCGTAGATTGACTGATCGTCATCACCGACGATCATTACCTTGCCGGTATCGCCCGCCAGCAGGCGGATCCACGCGTACTGAATGTTGTTGGTATCCTGAAATTCGTCCACCAGGATATTGGTAAAACGTTCGCGGTAGTGCTGCAGGATATGCGGTTTGTTGAGCCACAGCTCGTGGGCGCGCAGCAGCAGCTCGGCGAAATCCACCAGCCCCGCGCGGTCACACGCTTCCTGGTAAGCCTGATACACTTTCTGCCAGGTTTGCTCAACCGGGTTGCCGTAGCTTTGCAGATGATGCGGACGCAGCCCTTCGTCTTTCTGGCTGTTGATGAACCACATCGCCTGACGCGGCGGCCACTGCTTCTCATCAAGGTTCATCGCCTTGATCAGACGCTTGAGCAAACGCAGTTGGTCTTCACTGTCGAGGATCTGAAAATCCTGCGGCAGGTTCGCATCCATATGGTGCGCGCGCAGCAGACGGTGGGCCAGACCGTGGAATGTACCTACCCACATACCGCCCTGGCTGGTTCCCATTATCTGGCCGATACGGTGGCGCATTTCCGCCGCCGCTTTGTTGGTAAAGGTCACCGCCATAATGGAGTACGGCGAGTTGTTCTCAACCGTCAGTAACCAGGCGATACGGTGCACCAGCACGCGCGTTTTACCACTCCCCGCGCCTGCCAGAACCAGCATGTTGCTGCGTGGCGCGGCCACCGCTTCACGCTGTTTATCATTAAGGCTGTCGAGCAGGTAAGAAACGTCCATTGGCACCGCCGCGTAAAAGTAGGTAAGGCGGATAAGCGTAGCGCCATCCGCCAAAAAGCTGGGTATATATACAGAGTTCTGCTGGTGATTATATCAGCGAGGTCAGAGATGCCAACTGTGAAATTTCGATATGCGGAAGCAAACGACTGTCTGCGGTTTGCATCAGGTCGGCATTTTCCGGTTTGATCCAGCAGGCCTGCATACCACAACGGATGGCGCCCGCGACGTCCGTCGTCAGGTCATCACCCACGTGCAGAATCTCACCCACAGGCATTTTCAGTTTTTCCGCCGCCAACGTGTACATGTCGCTAAACGGTTTTGATCGCCCGTCGGGACCGGCGCGCAGCACAAACTCAAAGTAATCACCCAGGCCAAACAGTTCCGGCTGCGCGTTACCGTTGGTGATCGCCACCAGCGGCCATTTGCGGGCCAGCGCCTTCAGCGTGTCATGCGTCGTCTGCGGGACTTCAATGCGGCTACGCCATTTGGCAAAATTCATCATCGCCGCATTCGCCCCCATTCTGGCTTCTGCCGCTGACAACCCCGCCTCCAGCATAGCGCGCTCTACGGCACGGTGACGCCATTGGGTAACATCGTGGTAGATTTCCGGCTCGGCGTCGCGAACGGCCTGACGTAAGCGCTGTAGGTCGCTATTTTGCAGCGAATTCAACGCCGGATGGTAATTCTGTACAAACGCGAGCGCTTCCTGCTCGGTGCGTGTGATAACGGGACGGTTATCGTAAAGGGTGTCATCAAGGTCAAAGGTGAGCGCAGAAATGCGCCCCAAAGGCCGGTAAAAACGCATTATTTCCCCCGTTTGGCGCGCGGATGCGCCGCATCGTACACTGAAGCCAGGTGTTGAAAATCAAGATGGGTATAGATTTGAGTCGTGGAGAGATTGGCATGACCCAATAACTCCTGCACTCCGCGCAGATCGCCGCTCGACTCCAGCATATGCGTCGCAAAGGAGTGACGCAATTTGTGGGGATGTACGTGGCTGTTCAGCCCCTGCTTGATACCCCATTCAGCAAAGCGTTTCTGCACATTACGCGCCGAGATGCGTTTGCCCAGTTTGGACAGAAATAGCGCATCGTCATCGCTGCCAAATAGCCCGCGTAGATCCAGCCAGTGCTCAATCCACGCCACCGCGTTGCGGCCAATCGGCAGGCGACGCTCTTTACTGCCCTTACCCATCACCCACACTTCGCCGGTGTCGAGGTCGAGATGTTTAATATCCAGCCCAACCAACTCAGATAAACGCAGACCCGCGCCGTACATCACTTCCAGCATTGCTCTATCGCGCACGGCAAGGGGATCGTTGAGATCGATATCCAGCAGACGATTAACATCGTCGACATCGATGTTTTTAGGGAGATGACGCGGTGCTTTCGGCGCGGAAACGCTTTTTGCCGGATTGGCTTTCAGCTCGCCCTGATTAACCAGCCAATCGAAGAAACTGCGTAACGCGGAGAGACGCAGTGCCAGACTCGCCGGCCCCAGTCCTTTACGACGGCTGCGAACAGCAAAACTACGTACCATCGCAGCATCACATTGTTGCCAGCTTTGCAGACCGGTCTCTCCGGCTAACGCAATGATGGCATCAAGCTGACGCTGATAATTAAGCAATGTGACCGGGCTAAGCTGACGCTCAACGCCCAGATAGCGCAAAAAGCGCGCCACATCCTGAGAAAGGGGTGAATCGGTCATACGCGTTCAATCCAGCGCTCCAGCAGTTCCGGCAACATCAGCGAGATTTCCTGCAGCAATTGCGTGCCTTGCCCCTGCTGGTAATGATTAACGTCACGGCTGCTAAACAGCATCACGCCCAGAGAGCCATCTTGCCCGAGCATCGACATCGCCACCGAGCCTATGGCTTTCGCCTCCGGCATCATGACCAGCAATTCCGGACCATTGAGCGGCCCAAGATAGTGCTGTGACTGACCCAGACGCTGGATACGCAGCGGTTCAAAAGCCTGACGGCTTAATGCCAGATGGGTGAATTTTGATGGCGCGCCAAGTCGCCAGCGATCCGGGAACAGACGAACCGTCGCTCCGGCCAGCCCTAACTCACGCGCCCAGCGATGAAATCGCATCAGCATGTCGTCAAGACTGCTGGCCGACACCAGCCGCCCTTGCAGATTTAACAGACGATAGAACAGGCTTTCATTGGCGTTGGCTTGTTCCATCAACAACGCCATGTTCTCTTCCAGCACGTTAATATGATTACGTGCCCGCGCCATATGCCATTCCACTAAAGAGACCGTGCCCCGCACTGGGTGCGGAACTCGCATCGCTTCAACGGCCTGGGCATTACGGATAAAAAACTCAGGATTACGTTGCAGGTAATCGACGACCGCCCGGTCGTCCAGCTCCATGAGCGTTTCCTGTAGTTCTTCCCCTGGTTGCTTCATAAGTGAATAAATCCGTCGTAGACATGTGCCGCCGGGCCAGTCATATACAGCGGATGACCCGGACCTTTCCAGGCGATATCAAGTCGACCGCCCGGTAATTCCACCCTCACTTCTTCTGCCAGCAGACCCTGCTGGATACCGACCGCAACGGCAGCGCACGCACCGCTGCCGCAGGCCTGCGTTTCACCCGCGCCGCGCTCATAGACGCGCAGTCGGATATGCTCGCGTTTTACCACCTGCATAAATCCGATATTGGCGCGTTCAGGGAAGCGTTCGTGGCTTTCCAGAACCGGTCCCAGTGTTTCTACCGTGGCCGTATCAACATCATCAACCTGAATCACGCAGTGCGGGTTCCCCATTGAAACCACGCCGCACAATACTGTCTGTTCGGCCGCGCGCATAATATAGGTCTTCTCTGCTTTGTTAGCGCGAAAAGGAACCTGCGAGGGTTCAAAATTGGGTTCGCCCATATTCACCCGCACCAGCTCGTCGTCGGTTACGGTTAATACCATACGACCATTCGCGGTACTGACGCGAATATCACGTTTATTAGTCAGCCCTTTCAGGCGAACAAAACGGGCAAAACAGCGGGCGCCATTGCCACACTGTGACACTTCACTGCCATCGGCATTAAAAATACGGTAGTGGAAATCCAGCTCCGGATCATACGGAGGCTCAACCACCAGCAGCTGATCAAATCCAACGCCGAGATGTCTGTCGGCCAGGCGGCGGATCAGCTCTGGTGAGAAAAAGACATTCTGCGTTACCGCGTCGACGACCATAAAATCGTTGCCAAGGCCATGCATTTTAGAGAATTGCATCATTCACTCCGTTCACGCGGGTACAGAAATGTAAAATCTATTCCTGCCGTTAGTAATTCACCTGAGAAGGCCCATCACTAATCCCACGATCGTTTTTCTCAGGCGTGGTGGATTGCGATTGCGGCTGAACGCTCTTGGTCGGAGGCGGCGCGGTTTTATCAGCTGGCGGGAAATAGAGCGGGCCTTTTAACCCACAGCCCGTCAGGCTGAACAGAGTAAAAATGACAGCGAGTGGCTTTAACACGTTTTTCATTATGGATTGCCTGTAAAGTTCATGCTTTCTGTTTTCTATCATCGCAGGAGAAGGCGTAAAAGCAAGAGTTTGGCTAAAAACTGCATCGCGATTTATTCCACGTTATACTGCGGGCATCACGAAAAACAGGATAAGAAAATGAACGACAGTGAATTTCATCGCCTTGCTGACACCCTGTGGATGACCATTGAAGAACGTCTGGATGACTGGGATGGCGACAGCGATATCGATTGTGAGATCAACGGCGGCGTGCTGACCATCAGCTTCGAAAACGGCAGCAAAATTATCATTAACCGTCAGGAGCCGCTGCACCAGGTGTGGCTGGCGACCAAACAGGGCGGCTACCACTTTGACCTGAAAGGCGACGAATGGATCTGCGACCGAAGCGGCGAAACGTTCTGGGATCTGTTGGAACAAGCGGCAACGCAGCAGGCGGGTGAAGAGGTGAGCTTCCGCTAAGCTTTAGTGCCGGATGCGCTTTGCTTATCCGGCCTACTTTAGCCCGGTAAGCGTCGCGCCACCGGGCAAGTTAACTCACGAGAAATACTGCTGTAACAGCGGCGTGTCGTTGTCCTGACTGGCTGGCGGAACGGCGCTAATCGGCTGGGTGCGGAACGGAATCACCTGCGCGCGCCCGTCGGTTTTCACAATCTGATAGAACTGCGGCAGGTTAAAGTTGATGAAGCTGGAGCCGTAGGTAAAACGATCGTGCGACGATGAGTAGAAACGGCTGACGTCGCGTACCAACTCCTCTTTACTACCTTCGCAGTGGTGATACACCTCAGCCCGATTGCTTTCGTCCAGAATGTAGATATTAAAGCCCTGCTCATCACCCGTTTCTTCGAAAAAGAACTGAATAATCCCTTCGCTGGCAAAACCGTCGACCACCGACGGAAGTTTCACATGGTTGGTCTCAACCTGGACGGAAAGCCCGTGCAGTTTGTTATGTGAAATCGCGCCATAGAATTCAATTGCGTTTTCCAGCTTCTGTACCGAAACGTTCAGGCGCTCGAAGAACAATCCCCACGTCTGGCCGGAAACGCGCAACGCTTTGAAACGTCCGGTTTCCTGACGGGTGCTGGAGAGACGTAATTCGATGCACTCAGACACCAGTTGCTGGACGCGGGTGCGAATTAAACCGCGCAGATGCTGGCTATAGCAGAACACCTCGACGCTATCTGGCGGCGCGGCATCCTGGTGCATTTTGCCCAGAATCGTTTTTAACGCTTCAATCATCGCCTGCTCGCCGTTGAAGTGCAGCGTACGCACTTCATTCCACGAGTTGCGATACAGCAGGTCGACGCTTCCTACCAGGCAATTTTGCTCTTCGCCAAAGCTGAAGACGTCCAGCTTACGGAAATCAAAATGCACCACCTGATTGCGAAACGCTGCCGTTGGGTCATATTCGAGGTTAACGATAATCGCCAGATGGCGAATTTCGCATGGGCTATAGAGCGCTTTCGGCGTTGGTGCAGGCAGTCGCAGCGGGAAGTGGTGCGACACGTCGGCGACCATTTCCTGCAGCTTCGGCAAATCAACAATGCCGTTGCCCTTAATAAACAAATGCGTACGCGAGGTCAGCAGGCCGTTGAACCAGGCCCACGCCACCAGCTTGTTGAGATAGCGGTTATATTCCAGCGGCTGATGGCTGATGATCGAGTCCATGTTCGGCGCGCGGTTGTAGAGATACCAACCTGAACGGTTGGCACGACCCGGCGGTACATGGATAAAGGTCAGATTCGGTTCCGAGAGATCCGGAGATATCTGTGGGTTCACCAGCGTGACTTTACCCGGCAACGCTTCAAACGCGGCATACAGCTTACGGGTCAGCACGCCGATATCCTGCGGGCTGGCGCTGACGCTGAGGTTATTGCGCCGCGCAAAGCGGATCAGATTACGATAGCTCTGCATCATCGCATCGAGCAGTTCGTTATGCGCTTCGCGTACCTGGTCAATCTTCCAGTTAGCGCGGTTATCCAGCATGGTCAGACGGGCGTCATCCCAGCCCCACTCTTTCACTAACTGACTTAATACTTCACGACGCCAGCCCACGCAGGCGCGCTCACGGCTCAGTTTCTCACACACTTTTAAGTAGAAACATCGACGCACTAAATCCAGGCGCGTCGGATCTTCGATCGCCGTGAGGTATTCGGTAACGCGCTCCAGCATCATGCAGTAAGGGTCGAGACCAAAAGAGACGATCTCGCCATCGTGCAGGCGCTGTTTAATATCTTTCGCCAACAGGCGTGGATTTGGGTATTCCCAGGAATAGGCTTCCAGCAGCAGCGTTTTCAGCACCGCTTTGTACGGGGAGTCGATACTCTTGTACAACTGCCAGAGGCTGGCGCCAAAGTACTCTTCGGCGGAAAGCGAACTGAGCCCGCCGAGATCCAGCCATTCGTTTGGCGTTAGCACCCCCTGTGCGTAGAGCGTCATGACGTAATCGTCGTAATGCTCTTCTTCGTCGCCCGGCACCATATTCCACAGAATACGTTTACCCGCGAGGCGCACAGCGGTGCGATAGAATTCATCAAGCAACAGAATATGCTGCGTCGAGCCACAGTCTTCACCACCCAGACTGCCGCTTTCATTGTGACGGAAACGGTTTTCATCAATCAGGAAGAAACTGACCTCCACGCCTAGCGAGGCGGCCCAGCTTTCCAGCAGGCTACATTTTCGCTGCAGCAGCTGGCGCTCTTCGCTATCCAGCCAGGATTGATGGCAGACCCAGATATCAAGGTCAGAGGAACAGCTTTGCCCTACCGAAGAGGTGCTGCCCATTGAGTAAACGCCGGTGATCGGCAGTTCGCCCTTGGGAGGATCCTGCGGCGACATACCGCGGTACAGTTCCAGTTCGTTCAGGTAGTGGCGTTGGGTTTCATCAGGCGTGTAAAAGCATATGCCTTTGGGAACGTTACCATCGAGGTAACCCGGCATCAGCGGATGGTGGTAGTGCAATAATGTCGGCAGCAGACTGTATACCTGCTGGAAGGCAGGTCCCATGGCAGCAAGCGCGCGATCCACACGCAGTTGATTTATGGCATCCAGTCTCTGTTTCAGAGTCTCAATATAGAGGTACAAGACGTATCGCCTGATGTTGCTATCCGTCATGTTGTCGATTGCCGCGGCGCAAGCGCTCACAATAATCGCCATCAATTCGGATAAACCGTATGTCAAAAATAACCGTTACCTGTTTTTCGCCCATATTTTTTAATGCTGTTCAGCCGAAAAAATGGTCTAAAACGTGATCAATTTAACACCTTGCTCATTGACCGTAAAGAAAGATGCGCTACATACAAGTGTAGCACCGTTCGTTACGTGTAAATTCCTTCATACGGTCGGGAGGTTTCTCGTCATTATTCACTGCCAGTGATGATGCAGCGCCTTTTCCTCTCACTTACGTTTGAGCGTAACGCTGACATCCCTTTGATAAGGATGTTAGGATGGTCAATGATTGATAATGACGGTAACAAGCATGTTAGACAATGTTTTGAGAATTGCCACACGCCAAAGCCCCCTTGCGCTCTGGCAGGCACATTATGTCAAAGACGCCTTAATGGCAAACCACCCCGGTCTGATCGTGGAACTGGTTCCTATGGTAACCCGTGGCGATGTGATCCTTGATACCCCACTGGCGAAGGTCGGGGGGAAAGGGTTGTTTGTTAAAGAGTTGGAAGTCGCGCTGCTGGAAAAACGCGCCGATATCGCCGTGCATTCCATGAAGGATGTGCCGGTTGAATTCCCTGACGGTCTTGGGCTGGTCACCATTTGTGAGCGAGAGGATCCGCGCGATGCTTTCGTCTCAAATAAGTACAACACGTTGGATGAACTCCCCGCAGGCAGCATCGTCGGGACATCCAGTTTGCGTCGCCAGTGCCAGTTGGCGAAGCGTCGCCCGGATCTCGTCATCCGTTCGCTGCGCGGCAACGTAGGCACGCGCCTCAGCAAACTGGATAACGGCGATTATGACGCCATTATTCTGGCGGTCGCCGGATTAAAACGTTTAGGTCTTGAGTCGCGAGTCCGCACCGCTCTGCCGCCGGAAGTCTCCCTGCCCGCTGTCGGGCAAGGCGCAGTAGGCATAGAATGTCGACTCGACGATCTGCGCACTCAGGCGCTGTTAGCACCGCTCAACCATGAAGAGACAGCGCTACGCGTCAAAGCAGAACGCGCCATGAACACCCGCCTGGAAGGGGGATGTCAGGTACCTATTGGTAGCTATGCCGAAATCATCGACGGTGAGATTTGGCTACGTGCGCTGGTCGGCGCGCCAGACGGTTCACAGATGGTATGCGGAGAACGTCGCGGCGCTACACAAGATGCCGAACAGATGGGCATCTCTCTGGCAGAAGAACTGCTGGAGAACGGTGCGCGCGCCATTCTGGCGGAAGTTTATAATGGAGAAGCCCCCGCATGAGTATTCTGGTCACCCGCCCGTCTCCCGCAGGGGAAGAGTTAGTGAGCCGACTGCGCACACTGGGGCAGGTGGCCTGGAGTTTTCCGCTCATCGAGTTTTCACCTGGTCGGGAGCTGGCAACGGTTGCTTCCCGACTGTCGGCGCTGACGGAGAACGATCTGGTCTTCGCCCTCTCGCAGCACGCCGTTACCTTTGCAGATGCCGAGCTTCGCCAGCAAGAGAAAAGCTGGCCATCTCTTCCACGTTATTTTGCCATTGGCCGTACAACGGCGCTGGCGCTGCATACTGTTAGCGGCTTCAATATTCACTACCCTCTGGATCGGGAAATTAGCGAAGTCTTGCTACAATTACCTGAATTACAAAATATTGCGGGAAAACGCGCGCTTATATTACGCGGCAACGGTGGCCGGGAGCTGATAGGTGAAACCCTGACGGCACGCGGAGCCGATGTCGATTTTTGTGAATGTTATCAACGCAGTGCAAAACATTACGATGGTGCGGAAGAAGCGATGCGCTGGCAATCCCGTGGCGTAACCACGGTGGTTGTCACCAGCGGAGAGATGCTACAACAGCTCTGGTCGCTCATTCCGCAGTGGTATCGTGAGCACTGGTTACTACGCTGTCGGCTGTTGGTCGTCAGTGAGCGTCTGGCGCACCTCGCCCGGGAACTGGGCTGGCAAGATATTAAGGTCGCTGATAACGCCGACAACGATGCGCTACTACGCGCATTACAATAACTCTCATAATGGGATGCCATAATGACGGAACAAGAAAAATCCTCCGCCGTGGTTGAAGAGACCAGGGAGGCCGTGGAAACCACGTCACAGCCAGTCAATACTGAAAAGAAGAGTAAGAACAGCACGGCGCTGATTCTGAGCGCTGTGGCGATTGCTATTGCGCTGGCTGCAGGCGTTGGGCTGTACGGCTGGGGGAAACAACAGGCAACAACACAAACGGCAACCAGCGATGCGCTGGCGAACCAGCTGACGGCGCTGCAAAAAGCGCAGGAAAGCCAAAAAGCTGAGCTGGAAGGTATTATTAAACAGCAGGCAACACAGCTGGATGAAGCCACTCGCCAGCAGGCCACGCTGGTCAAACAGCTTGATGAAGTCCAGCAAAAAGTCGCCACCATCTCCGGCAGCGATGCGGGTACATGGCTGCTGGCACAGGCTGATTTTCTGGTGAAACTGGCCGGTCGTAAATTATGGAGCGATCAGGATGTCACCACCGCCGCTGCGCTGTTGAAAAGCGCCGACGCCAGCCTGGCGGATATGAACGACCCGAGCTTAATTACCGCGCGACGTGCGATTACTGACGACATCGCGAGCCTCTCCGCGGTGACTCAGGTCGACTATGACGGCATTATCCTGAAAGTGAATCAGCTCTCTAATCAGATTGATAATCTGCGTCTGGCCGACAACGACACCGACGATTCTCCAATGGACTCCGACAGCAGCGAGCTTTCCAGCTCGATTAGCGAATGGCGCGTCAATCTGCAAAAAAGCTGGCAGAACTTTATGGACAGCTTCATCACTATTCGCCGTCGTGATGAAACCGCCGTCCCGCTGCTGGCGCCGAACCAGGACGTGTACTTACGTGAGAACATCCGTTCTCGTCTGTTAGTGGCCGCACAGGCCGTGCCGCGTCATCAGGAAGAAACATATCGCCAGGCGCTGGAAAATGTCTCCACATGGGTGCGTGCTTACTACGACACCGACGATGCAGCGACCAAAGCGTTCCTTGAAGAAGTAGACCAACTGAGCCAGCAAAGCATCAGTATGGATGTTCCGGAAACGCTGCAGAGCCAGGCTATTCTCGACAAGTTAATGCAGACCCGCGTACGTAATTTACTGGCGCAGCCTGCCACAGCACCGGTAGCAGCAGCGCCTGCGCCAGCGCCTTCGACAGACGTTCCGGCAACCGCGCCGCAAGGAGAATAATGATGCTAAAAGTATTGTTGCTCTTTGTGCTGTTGATCGCCGGGATCGTCGTCGGTCCGATGATAGCCGGTCATCAGGGTTACGTGCTGATCCAGACGGATAACTACAATATCGAAACCAGCGTGACGGGTCTGGTGATCATCCTGATCGTCGCCATGGTCGTCCTGTTTGCGATTGAATGGCTGTTGCGCCGAATTTTCCGCACCGGCGCACATACCCGTGGGTGGTTTGTGGGTCGTAAGCGTCGTCGCGCCCGTAAGCAGACCGAACAGGCGCTGCTCAAACTGGCAGAAGGTGACTATCAGCAGGTTGAGAAGCTGATGTCGAAAAATGCCGATCATGCAGAACAGCCGGTAGTGAATTACCTGCTGGCGGCAGAAGCGGCTCAGCAGCGCGGTGACGAAGCGCGCGCCAACCAACACCTTGAGCGTGCTGCCGAACTGGCCGGAAATGATACGATCCCGGTAGAAATCGCTCGCGTTCGCCTGCAACTGGCGCGTAATGAAAATCACGCCGCACGCCACAGCGTAGACAAACTGCTGGAAGTGACGCCACGTCATCCGGAGGTGCTGCGTCTGGCTGAGCAGGCCTACATTCGCACCGGCGCATGGAGTTCCTTGCTGGATATCATCCCATCCATGGCAAAAGCGCATGTGGGTGATGACGAGCACCGCGCCATGCTGGAACAACAGGCATGGGTTGGCTTGATGGATCAAGTCCGCGCCGATCAGGGCAGCGAGGGGCTGCGTGCATGGTGGAAAAACCAGAGCCGTAAAACCCGTCATCAGGTTGCTTTGCAGGTAGCGATGGCTGAACATCTGATTGAGTGTGACGATCACGATACGGCGCAGCAGGTCATCATTGATGGTTTGAAACGTCAGTACGATGACCGCCTGGTGCTGCCGATCCCGCGTCTGAAAACCAATAATCCGGAACAGATAGAAAAAGTGCTGCGCCAGCAGATTAAAGCCGTGGGCGATCGCCCGTTGCTGTGGAGTACGCTGGGTCAGTCGTTAATGAAGCATGGGGAATGGCAGGAAGCTACGCTCGCCTTCCGTGCCGCTCTCAAACAGCGCCCGGATGCCTATGACTACGCATGGCTTGCTGACGCGCTGGACAGACTGCACCAGCCGGAAGAAGCCGCCACCATGCGCCGTGATGGCCTGATGTTGACGCTGCAGAACAACAATCCCCCGCAGTAATTCCCTCTTGCCCGGTGGCGCCTCGCTTACCGGGCCTACATATTTTTCAATCGCATAAACAAAATCCTTCGAGAAGTCACTTGAAGGATTTTGTTTATGCATAAAAAAACGCCCGCTCGGTAAGGAGCAGGCGTTAAACAGGTCTGTATGACAACATAAATGGGTGCTTCACTCAACGTTATGTCCATGGTGTTTGATGAGGCCTGAGCGACATCTGTCTGTGGACGATAAGCACCGTAAACGGCTCTGCATCATTCCTGAGTTTATGAGGCCAGATGGCGAACATAAGAGATGGAATGAGCATCTACCCGCATATTATTGCACAACGCATGCCACGATTGCACTGCAAAAACCAGGTATTCGGACTTTTTAAGACTTCAGGAAATTCGCAGATGCGCAGGCTAAGAAGGGAAAATCTGAAAACAAAAAACCCCGCCGAAGCGGGGTTCAAAATTGGTCGGCGAGAGAGGATTCGAACCTCCGACCCACTGGTCCCAAACCAGTTGCGCTACCAAGCTGCGCTACTCGCCGTTTTACTGCTTTTTGAATTTTTAGTTCAATTCTTTAAGTCGTGGTGCGAGGGGGGGGACTCGAACCCCCACATCCTAAGGACACTAACACCTGAAGCTAGCGCGTCTACCAATTCCGCCACCTTCGCATTTCACAACTTTAAATTAATGGGGTGGCTAATGGGATTCGAACCCACGACAACTGGAATCACAATCCAGGGCTCTACCAACTGAGCTATAGCCACCACTGCAAATCTTTTACGCGGTATTAAAACCACCGCAGCTCTGGCACCCTACTAAATGGTGCGCCCGACAGGATTCGAACCTGAGACCTCTGCCTCCGGAGGGCAGCGCTCTATCCAGCTGAGCTACGGGCGCTTAGCGCCGTTGCGGGGCTGGATATTACGGAGGTCTCGGTCTTCTGTCTAGTGCTTTTTTAAAATAAATTATCGTTTGGTCATGGTTTGTGCGTTTTGTCGCTTATTCCCGCAATTTATGGGCTGTGCCATGACGATTCAGACCAAAAACCTTATAAATGAGCGTCACGGCCAGTAAGAAACCCATGCCAACAAAAAGCGACATTCGGGTATCTTCATTAAAGTACATGCCAATTAATACGCAAATCAGGAACGCCATCGTCAAATAATTCGCCCACGGGAACAGAATGGAGCGGAATGGATGACTGGCAATCGCCGCTTTATGCGCCTGACGGAAACGCAACTGGCTTATCAGGATCACAAACCACGGCACCATCCCCGGCAACACGCTGGCACTATAGACATAAACAAACACGCGCTGCGGGTTAGGAATGATGTAGTTCAGGCATGAGCCAATCAGCAGGATCGCGATAGAAATAGCCACTCCGGCAACCGGCACGCCATGGCGTGATACTTTTCCAACAACGGCAGGAAGCTGGCGATTCTTTGCCAGCGCGTAGAGCATACGCCCACAGCTGTACATGCCGCTGTTACAGCCAGACAGCGCCGCCGTCAGCACCACAAAGTTAATAATCCCTGCCGCAGCAGTAATACCAATCTTGGCAAAGGTGAGAACAAACGGGCTGCCGTTGCTGCCAATCTCATTCCACGGGAAAATAGTGACGATGACAAAAATCGCACCAACGTAGAAAATCAGAATGCGCCACAGCACCTTACCCACCGCGCTACGCAGCGTAACCTGTGGATTCTTCGCTTCCCCTGCAGTGATGCCGATCAGCTCCACGCCCTGGTAAGACGCCACAACAATACACAATGCCGTGAGGAAGCCCTTCCAGCCCCCAGCAAAGAAGCCACCGTGCTCGGTCAGGTTGCCAAAACCAATCGCCTGGCCGCCATTGCCGAAGCCGAAGAAAATCACCCCAACCCCAATGACAATCATCACAATGATGGTGGTCACTTTGATCATAGCAAACCAGAACTCAATTTCACCATACAGGCGAACCGCAGCGAGGTTTGCCAACGCAACCAGTCCGACCGCGATCAGTGCGGGTATCCATTGCGCCATTTCCGGAAACCAGAACTGCACATACACCCCGATGGCGGTAATCTCTGAGATCCCCACAGCCATCCACATAAACCAGTATGACCAGGCGGTGAGATAGCCAAAGAAGGGGCTCATATAACGGTGAGCGTAAACAGCGAATGAACCTGCAACCGGCTCGAGGAATAACATCTCCCCCATAGAACGCATAATGAAAAACACGAACAGCCCGGCGACGATATACGCCAGCAGAACCGAAGGTCCCGCCCATTTAAGGGTACTGGCGGCCCCCATAAATAGCCCAACGCCAATAGTGCCCCCAAGGGCAATTAATTCGATGTGACGAGCCTCCAGCCCACGCTGTAGCTCAGGTTTGTTCTCAGCCATAAATCCTCTTGATGTGTTTGCATGCTGTCCGGTATTACCGGTTCTCGTTATGGGTACATCTTGTTATGCCATAACAGGCCATGCGGCACCGACCGCTTTACGGTTGGCGCCAAAAACACCACGGCACTGCAATGATTGTTGCGAATGGTTTCCTAAAATCGCTTAAATGGCAATTAAAGCATTCAAAAAATGAATAGATTGTGCGATAAAGCAGCGATTATGTTGTGAATAAGTAGCGTAATTAGCAGATCACGCTACTTATCAGAGGAGAGAGGGCGTCAGAGGTTGCCGGTATAGTGCCAGCGGAGATAGCGTAATAAGCGAAGTTGTCGAGTAATACGGCTCGGCTGCGACAATAAGCGATACAGCCACTCCAGCCCCAGATTTTGCCAGATTTTAGGCGCACGCTTAACGTGACCGGTAAAGACGTCGTAGGTGCCCCCTACGCCCATATACAGCGCGTCAGGGTGAGTCTTGCGGCAATCACGCATAAAGATCTCTTGTTTTGGCGAGCCCATCGCCACCGTCACAATTTGCGCACCGCTGGCGTGAATACGCTCAAACAACGCCTGACGCTGCTCTGGGGTAAAATAACCGTCCTGACTACCCACAATGTTCACGCGCCACTGCGCACGTAGTTTTGCTTCTGTTTGTGCCAGAACTTCAGGCTTGCCGCCAACCAGGAAAACTGGCGTTCCGTTTTGCCCAGCTCGCGCCATCAGCGCTTCCCAGAGGTCAGCTCCGGCCACGCGTGAAACCTGCGCCTGTGGGAATTTTTTGCGCACCGAACGCACCACGCTAATCCCATCCGCATACTTGAACTCCGCGGCGTTGATCAGCTCCCTCACTTCAGGGTTATCTTCTGCTGTCAGCATCTTCTCAGCGTTGATAGCCACCAGCGTTCCTGACCTGAGGTGTCCTTCGGCAAACAGGTAATTCAGCGCATGTTGCATATCGCGCCAGCCAATCAGTTGTAATCCGCGCAGCGAATACAGCGGCGCAGTTGTGTTATCTGCCATTACGATCCTTCAATTTGTGCCCGGGGCAGCGATTTGATTCGTTTATGAATGAGTCCCGCGCTATCAAACAGCCAGAACAACAATTTTGCCACCAGTAGGCAAACGCCGAAAATCACGAGGAAAAAGACCACTCGTGAGACAAACGAATCCAGCCCTTCACGTGCCAACACGATCATATTGAAAATGGCGCCAAAACAGAAACTGTGCAAAATCGCCGCCTTATAGCGATTGGTTTCGCGATTGCCAAGCTCATACAGCCAGTCGAACCACTTGATAATGAGCCCAACAACAATCGCGCCTAATGGTATAAACAGCGCCCCGCCCATCACCACCAGTGAACCAATTAACGTCGGCGAAATCGCCAGTCCTGAGTGGTTGTTCAACACTTCCCAGGTAAAGTAGTTCGCTGAATTGAGTACAATACTCGGCCGCCCAGGCCACAGCCAGGAGGGAATAAAGACGTAGAAGTCACGGACGATCGGCGCCAGCCCCTGGAACTCAATATTGTGGTAATTCTGCAGCAATAGCGCCAGGTTCTCCCACGGTGAGAAGGTGTCGCGCGTAAGGTACAGGAACGTATAGAACGCCTCATCGCCGCTAACGCTCATTCCGTAGCGCTTCAACGCCAGCCAGAACATCCCGACAATGCCCAACACGCCTGCAGCGGCCAACATCCACAGCGAAATCCAGCCGCGAATAATGCCGATAAACAAGAAGATGGCAAACGCGATAATGATATTGGCGCGCGTCCCACCCACAATCATATAGGTCAGCAAACCAAACGCGACGGTACTCACGAGGAAGAACACCCACGCTTTGCTGTCCTGACGCAGGAAATAAACCACCAGCATTGCCGGAATGAAGAAGTAGAAGAAACGCTTCAGAGCGACGCCAGAGACTTCACTGGAAAAAATCTGGCTATAGGATTGCAGTCTGAACAGCAGGAATCCGTTGTGCATAAAGAAGATGCCCACGCTCACCAGCGCAATCGCCATCAGGATAACCCAGGTCAAATGGGCTTCAACGCGATTGATGGTAAACAGCGGCCTGCGCGGCTTATCATCTACTCGTTTGCGCAAGCGCGTTTTATACGTCACGTAGTAGACGGCATAGAAACAGGCGGCTGACAGCAAGGCCTGCAGCAGGATCTCCGGCGGAGCCACTGCCACATCAAAGCGGAACACCAGGATGCTGGTTAACGGGAATCCGAAGAAGAACGTCAGCAAGAACAACAATGAGAAGAAAACATTGAAGTTAAAACGCACGCGGCGGAACTCAAACCAGGTCAGCGTGGCGATAAACAAGGTGGAGAGCAGCCAGACCACCAGAAGACCGCTGAATTGCATCAGGCTCATACGGTTTCTCCTGAAGCAATGCGCAGCGCGTTGTGCCACGGCTGCAGATAATTCGGGCTAAAGAAGGTAATAGTATTTTTATCTACCGATGCCAACTGGCGCTGCGCTTCACGTACGACGCCTTCATTGAGATCATCAGTGGTAAATAACACCGGAAGATTTTGTTCCACCATATCCTGCCAGAAGGGATTTTCACGGTTGAGCACGCATGGGATACCCGCCTGGATCAGTAAACACAGTGTACCGATTCCCTGTTGACGGGCAAAAATAAAGTAACCCAAATCGCATTGACGCAATAACGCGAGATAAGCGTCAAATTCCAGCTTTTCACTCAAAATTTGCAGATTATCAGCGCTAAATAACGCCAGGCCAGCCTGGCGAACCTCGTCGATATAGGCCGCATTATTGGCGGGATAACCCATCGGCACAATCACATTCACCGTGTCGCCAAACTGCTGATGGACGGCGCGAAGCGCGGCAACATGCTCATTGCTGCGATCGCCAGAGTTGCCAACCAGCACCGTCATCTTGCCGCTGCGCTGGCAATCATTGCTCATGTTATTGAGTGAAGGATCCATTCGCGTTGGGAAATAGAGCAACTCCCCCCGCACACGGGGATGTTGCTCGGCGAAATAACGTAAATCGCCCCGTGTGGCAAACACGCAGCCCACACGATTCTGCGCCATGCGGCGAATCGGGTAAAACAGGCGGAATTTCAGCCCACTGGAGACTTCGTATAAATCAGCGCCCCAGATATGCCAGTAAAACTGCGCCGGTTTAATCCCGCCACTCAGCAGCGCCAGCCACAGGCTGGTGTTGAACTGACCGTGGAAGAAGAAACGCTGTTGGCGATCCGCTTTTGCTTTCGCGTTCACAGCGTCAGCAAGCGCCTTTTTCCCGCTGTAGAAGCTTAGCGATAACGCCGGGCAGCTCTCACTGAGTCCCGCATCCTGACCGGCAACCATAAACGTGCGCGCATGCTCGCTCGTCGCGGCCAGCGAGTCGTTGAAAAACCGCAACACGGTTTGGTTATGGTGAGGGATATCCGATCCCAGAACGTGAATCAGTACAGTCATGCCCGCCTACGCCAGAGTAAAAACACGCCACAACAAAGAGAAAAATAGACGATGTACGTTGCCATATAAGCCTGTGCCGCTCCCAGCGCACCGTGTGCAGGGATCAGCCAGTGAGCAAACACCGTCAATAACATGAACTGGCTAATTTCAGCCAAAATATAAAACCGCAGCGATGCTTTCGCGATCACCAGATACCCAAAGACATACGCCCCAACTTTCAGTACATCGCCGACCAGTTGCCAGGCAAACAGATCGCGCATGGCGGTGAATTTTGCAGAGAAAAGCAGCCAGATCGCAAAATCACGCAGCAACCAAACAGTAAAGCTCGCAGCGGCAACCGCCGGTAACACGAACTTCAGCGACTTAACCACCTCGCGCGTAATGTCGCGCTTTTCGGTCAGTCGCGACAACGTCGGAAGCAAGTAAACGCTGAATGAGGCGGTAATGAATTGCAGATAAGCATCAGAGATACTGCTTACTCCCTGCCAAATCCCCACATCATCCCAACTGTACTGCGCCGCCAGCAGGTTTCGCATCATCACGTATGCCACTGGCAGCGTTACGGAGGTAATCAGCGCCATCAGGGTAAACTTGCTTAGCTGTCCAGCCAGACCGTTATCCCACGAGGGTTTCAGGTAATGCAGGGGAATTGCCCCACGCTTAATCAGCATAATAGCGGCGGGGATAACGACCAACGCGGGCACTAACGCCAGACCCAGCAAAGCACCTTCATACCCTCCCAGGCGATAACAGCCATAATAAGCCACTACGCCCACCAGGCTACCCACAATCAGCGACAGCGCGTTACCCGCCGCATCGCGAAAGCCCTTCATCAACGCCAGCAGCAGGTTCGCCCAGGCAATACCCATTTGCACCAGCGCAACCAGTCTTACCAGCCCCTGATAATGAGTATGGCCAAACAATCCCTGACTGATTGGCGCGGCCGCCAGCAGAAAAATCACCGCCATCAGCGTAGAGAATCCCAGCACCATCGCGGAAGATGTACCGACTACCTTACGGAGCCGGGTCGGATCGTCATGGTGCTGCGCAACATATTTCGTGACGCCGTTGAAAATGCCGGCCCCCGCCAGAACACCAAGCACGGTGACCATCTGGCGGAAGTTACCCGCCTGCCCCACGCCTGCCGGGCCAAACGACACCGCCAGCAGCTTCACGACCAGCAAACCTGCACCAATTTTTACCAGCGTACTGGCTGCCGTCCATAAGGACGCTTTAGCAAGCGACATATCAGGCGAAGTAGTTGAGTAAGGTCGAAATGACCGTTCGCTGGTTTACTGGCGACAGGTTGTAAAACAGCGGCAAGCGCAGCAGACGCTCGCTCTCTTTAGTGGTGAAACGATCAACACCGGCAAATACGCCGAATTTATCGCCAGCCGGACAATCATGTAGCGGGATATAGTGGAACACCGCCATAATTTCAGCTTCTTTCAAGAAGTTAATCAACGCCGTGCGATCGTCGATATCGCGCAGCTTGATATAAAACATATGGGCATTCTGCACGCAGTTTTCCGGGACAGAAGGCAGATCAATGCGTCCGACACGCGCCAGCGGTTCGAGAGCATCATAGTAGTTCTGCCACAGCGCCAGACGCTGCTGGTTAATACGGTCAGCCGCTTCCAGTTGTGCCCACAGATAGGCAGCCTGCAGATCGGACATCAGATAGCTGGAGCCAATATCACGCCAGGTATACTTATCCACCTGACCGCGGAAAAATTGGCTGCGGTTAGTTCCTTTTTCACGGATGATCTCTGCACGTTCGACTAATTTTTTATCATTAATCAGCGTCGCACCACCTTCACCGCCTGCGGTATAGTTTTTGGTCTCATGGAAGCTAAAGCAACCGATGTGACCAATCGTCCCCAGCGCCCGACCTTTGTAAGTCGACATGACGCCCTGGGCTGCATCTTCCACGACAAACAGGTTATGTTTGGTCGCCAGCGCCATGATGGTATCCATTTCACAGGCTACGCCCGCGTAATGCACCGGCACGATAGCGCGGGTCTTGTCGGTGATCGCCGCTTCAATCAGCGTTTCGTCAATGTTCATGGTATCCGGGCGGATATCAACAAAGACAATTTTCGCGCCGCGCAGCACGAAAGCATTGGCCGTGGAGACAAACGTATAGCTCGGCATAATGACTTCATCGCCAGGCTGGATATCCAGCAGCAATGCCGCCATCTCAAGCGATGCGGTGCAGGAAGGCGTCAGCAATACTTTCTCGCTGCCAAAATGCTGTTCCAGCCACTGTTGGCAGCGACGGGTAAAACCACCGTCGCCACACAGTTTGCCGCTGTTCATCGCAGACTGCATGTAATCGAGTTCAGTGCCCACCACCGGCGGTGCGTTAAATGGAATCATCGTGTCACCTGTATAACCAATACGCGGTGCTTTCCACATTCGCACCACTGTGTATATAACGTTTAAGCGCGGCGGTATTGCCCATTTGGGTCGCCACGCGTAATGTTGCTTTACCGCGAGCCTGAGCCCAGCAAAGGGCAGCCTGCATCAGTTCTGCTCCCGCCCCACGCCCGGCCAGCAGGCCAATTCGCGCATCGGTCGCATTCAGTTCACGCAGCGAGACATAGCCACGAATATCACCTGCCGGTGTACGAAAAACGAGGCATTGATGATCGAACGTCCCCAGCACCGCGTTTTCAATCCACTGCGCATAAAAACGCGTGCTGGCATCTGCGGCATACCACGGGGCACGAAAACGACTTTGCGCGAACGCCTGCCCTGCCAGTTGGCGTAATGCAGGGATATCCGTAGTTTGCGCGACCTGCGCACCGGGGTCGCCATGCGCACACGTCACCGGCAGCACAAAATCCACTTCACCTTCAACCAGTGAGAAGCCCAACTGTTGCAGGGCGTCTAATTCATGGGTATTGGCGGCAGGAATTTTTGCCTGTACCCGCGACCAGGGCTGCAACACATCCGCAGTCAGAACCGGCGCGTGTTGGTCAAAACGCACAATGGCGCTATTCACGCCAAAGAACGTATTTTCCCAGCTAAGCGGCTCAATACTGGCGTGGACGAGCACGGAGCAGCTCCAGCAGGTATTGACCATAACCCGTTTTGGCCAGTGAACTGGCAGCACGCTTCACGCCTTCGTCATCCAGCCAACCGTTACGCCAGGCGATTTCTTCCAGACAGGCTATTTTAAAGCCCTGGCGTTTTTCCACCGTCTGCACAAAAGTACTCGCTTCGATAAGACTGTCGTGCGTACCGGTATCCAGCCAGGCAAAGCCACGCCCGAGCAATTCTACCGTCAGATGTCCGTCATCAAGATACATCTGGTTGATAGACGTAATCTCCAGCTCCCCACGCTCAGAAGGTTTTACGCGTTTTGCATATTCCACCACCTTGCTGTCATAGAAATAGAGACCAGTCACTGCCCAGTTGGATTTTGGTGCTTTCGGCTTCTCTTCCAGCGAAATAGCTCGAAAATTGTCGTCAAACTCCACGACACCAAAACGTTCAGGATCCATCACCTGGTAACCAAACACCGTCGCGCCTTGCGTTCTGGCGGCTACGTGACGCAGTTTTGGACTGAATCCCTGACCAAAGAAGATATTGTCTCCTAACACCAGACATGATGGTTCACCGTTAAGGAACGTTTCACCAATGATAAACGCCTGTGCTAATCCATCCGGACTGGGTTGCTCAGCATAGTGCAATTCAATGCCGAACTCAGATCCATCGCCCAGTAAGCGCTGGAAATAGCCTTTATCTTCCGGTGTAGTGATAATCAGGATTTCGCGAATTCCCGCCAGCATCAATACTGATAACGGGTAGTAAATCATCGGCTTATCGTAAATAGGCAATAGCTGCTTCGATACGCCACGCGTAATGGGATACAGGCGAGTACCTGAGCCACCCGCCAGAATGATACCTTTCATGCGTTGTCTCCTCCGGGAGCCAAAACCAGGCTGTTAGCCCTTCAGACCTAAACGTTCGCCCTGGTAACTGCCGTCCTGCACGGGTTTCCACCATGCCTGATTAGCCAGATACCACTGCACGGTTTTGCGCATTCCGCTTTCAAACGTTTCTTGCGGCATCCAGCCTAGTTCACGCGCAATTTTCGACGCGTCAATGGCATAACGCAAATCATGACCCGGGCGATCGTCCACAAAAGCGATCAAGTCGCGGTACTGCGCGATACCCTGCGGCTTTTGCGGTGCCAGCTCTTCCAACAGGCTGCAAACCGTTTCGACAACTTCCAGGTTTTTACGCTCGTTATGGCCACCGATATTATAGGTTTCTCCCACCGCTCCCGTTGTCGCCACACAATAGAGCGCCCTGGCGTGATCTTCTACATACAACCAGTCACGGATCTGTTGCCCATTGCCGTAAACCGGCAACGGCTTCCCCGCCAATGCGTTGAGGATCATCAGCGGAATCAGTTTTTCCGGGAAATGGTACGGACCATAGTTGTTAGAACAGTTGGTTATCAGCGTTGGCAGACCGTAGGTACGCAGCCAGGCGCGAACCAGATGATCGCTGCTGGCTTTCGACGCGGAATAAGGGCTGCTCGGTGCATACGGTGTGGTTTCAGTGAAGAAATCATCCGTAGAATGCAGGTCGCCATACACCTCGTCAGTCGAGATATGGTGGAAACGAAACGCTGATTTTTTCTCGCTGGTTAAATCATTCCAGTAAGCGCGCGCCGCTTCCAACAGCGTGTAGGTTCCCACGATGTTAGTTTCGATAAAGGCGGCCGGACCATCAATTGAGCGATCGACGTGGCTTTCTGCCGCCAGATGCATCACGCAGTCCGGCTGATAGTGTTGAAACACCCTGTCGAGCGAAGCTCGATCGCAGATATCGACTTTCTCAAAGGTAAAACGAGGATTCTGTGCAACCGGCTCCAGCGACATCAGGTTTCCGGCATAGGTCAGCTTATCGACCACAATTGCCGCATCCTGAGTCTCCTGAATGATATGCCGTACAACCGCCGAGCCGATGAATCCCGCTCCACCGGTAACCAGAATTCGTTTCATTAGCGCCAGACCCCTTTGGTATCAACGATATATTGCTGGTGAACCGCATCGCCTTTAATGGCTTTAAATTCATTATGGTCGACCAGCAAGACCAGCACATCGGCGCTAGCCAGGGCATCGTCCAGCGCAGCCAGTTGGCACAGACCGTCCAGTTTTTTCGGCAGTTGATGGATGTTCGGTTCCACCACCAATGTTTCGCCTTTGTGCCAATGCGCGATGCTTTGCGCAATTCCCATCGCCGGGCTTTCACGTAAGTCATCAATATTCGGTTTAAATGCCAGACCAAAACAGGCAATTTTCACTTCGCTGGCCCGTTTATTGGTATCCGCCAGACAGTCGGCCACGGCAGCTTTTACCTGATCAACCACCCAATGAGGTTTACCGTCGTTTACCTCACGCGCGGTGCGAATCAATTTCGCCTGCTGCGGGTTCTGCGCCACGATAAACCACGGATCAACCGCGATACAGTGCCCGCCAACCCCCGGACCCGGTTGCAAAATATTCACGCGCGGATGGCGATTTGCCAGTCGAATCAGTTCCCAGACGTTGATCCCCTGATCGGCGCAAATCAGCGACAGCTCATTGGCGAAGGCGATATTGACGTCGCGGAAGCTATTTTCAGTCAGTTTGCACATTTCCGCCGTACGGGCGTTGGTCACGACACATTCGCCCTCCAGGAAAATGTTGTACAGTTCGCTAGCACGCGCGGAACAGACGGAGGTCATTCCCCCAATCACGCGGTCGTTTTTAATCAGTTCCACCATCACCTGGCCCGGCAGCACGCGCTCTGGGCAATAAGCAATGTTAACGTCCGCGTGTTCACCGACTTGCTGCGGGAAACTCAGGTCAGGACGCATTTCAGCCAGCCATGTGGCCATCTGTTCAGTGGCCCCGACAGGCGACGTCGATTCAAGGATCACCAACGCGCCTTTTTTCAGCACCGGTGCAAGAGATTTAGCCGCGGCTTCCACATAAACCATATCGGGTTCGTGCTCCCCCTTAAACGGAGTAGGCACAGCAATCAGATAGGCATCCGCATCTACAGGGGTTGTGGTCGCACGCAGAAATCCATTTTCGACCGCCGTTTTCACCACGGCGCCCAAATCTGGCTCAACGATATGAATTTCACCGCGATTAATGGTATCCACCGCGTGTTGATTTACATCTACGCCAATCACATGCTTTTGACGGGAAGCAAAGGCAGCCGCCGTCGGCAGTCCGATATAACCCAGCCCAATGACAGAAATGGTCGTAAAACTCATAGCGATATCCGATTATTTTTTAACGCGTGTAAAATGCGGCCACATGCCTGCCCGTCACCATACGGATTATGGGCGCGGCTCATGGTCTGATATTCATTGTCGTCATGCAGCAAACGCGTGACTTCTTCGACAATACGCTGCGGGTCGGTCCCTACCAGACGTACTGTGCCTGCAGTAATCGCTTCCGGACGTTCCGTCGTTTCGCGCATCACCAGTACCGGTTTCCCCAGAGATGGGGCTTCTTCCTGAATCCCGCCAGAGTCGGTAAGGATCAGCCAGGCGTGATTCATCAGCCAGACAAACGGCATATAATCCTGCGGTTCAATCAGGATGACGTTTTCAACGTGCCCCAGAATGCGATTAACCGGTTCGCTGACGTTAGGATTCAGGTGCACCGGATAGACAATCTGTACGTTCTGATTGGCCGCGGCAATTTCCGCCAACGCATGACAAATGTGTTCAAAACCACGACCGAAGCTTTCCCGACGATGACCGGTCACCAGTATCATCTTTTTATCCGAGCTCAGGAATGGGTAATGCTCTGCCAGTTCAGCTCGTAATGCATCACTCGCCAGTACGCGATCGCGTACCCAGATCAACGCATCAATAACCGTATTACCTGTAACGAAGATACGGCTATCAGAAATGTTTTCCCGTAACAGGTTTTGGCGCGAGTTTTCTGTTGGTGCAAAATGATACATCGCCAGATGCCCGGTCAGCGTACGGTTCGCCTCTTCCGGCCAGGGAGAGTAGAGATCGCCTGTACGTAAGCCTGCCTCCACATGCCCTACCGGGATGCGCTGATAGAACGCGGCCAGGCTAGTAGCAATGGTGGTTGTGGTATCGCCGTGAACTAACACAACGTCAGGTTTAAAATCAGCCAGAATTGGCTTTAATCCTTCCAGTATTCGGCAGGTAATTTCTGTTAGTCCCTGACCTGGCTGCATAATATTGAGATCGTAGTCAGGTACAATGGAAAAGAGGTTCAACACCTGATCGAGCATCTCCCGATGCTGCGCCGTGACGCAAACTTTTGCCTCAAAATCAGGATCTTTTGCCAGCGCATGAACCAGAGGTGCCATTTTTATGGCCTCCGGTCGCGTGCCAAATACAGTCAGTACTTTCACATCGATTCTCTTCGGATTGGCAGTGAGGGCCCAGCCCCTCACTGCAACGATATTGCTAAATCGTGCGGCGACGGGTTAACGCGACACCAGCACCGATCAGAGCCCCAACGATGCCCCACATAATCATCAGGAAGGCACGACGAGGGCTGTCACGTTTTACCGGTTCCTCCGGCGTACGCAAATAACGATAGGTCTGAAAACGCGGATCCAGAGTTGGCCCAACGTTCAGTGTGTTAAGCATGGCTCGGTTTTGGAAGTAGTCCAGATCGAAATCGGGACCAACAGATTGCAGGTTTTCGAGTCGCGCCTGCAGCATAGGACGTCCAAGCAAAAACAGTTCAGAATCGGGTAGCTCTTCAGCCGGAACGTCAGTGGAAGTACGCGAAATATTATGCTGTTCAGCAATTTTGAGAGCCTGCTCAATGTTGTGAACTCGGCGAGAGAAAATCGATTTCGCCACTTCTTCCTGGCGTTTAACCTGCGCCTTCATCTGCACAGTGCGCGCAGCCCAGGCTCCCTTTAACTCGTCGTTCAGATGACGCGCCGCACGCTGACTGGCAAACGCGACGTACTGACGCAACAGATTGTTGGCATCAGGTGCCGTTTCGGCAATCAGCTTCACGCTGTCATTGGTATTACGAACCGCATCGCCGGGCATAAACTGAATGTTATTAATCAGTTCATCCAGCATCGCCGCATCGGCTTTACTGTTCCCCACCATACGTTGCTTGTAGTAATCAGTCTGCTGCCAGAATTCACGGCGCGTATCCCATGAGGCAAGCTGCATGATAAATTCTTTATAGGCCTCATCCATCACTGACGGCTGATCCGCAGATGCGAGACTGGCCTTGATGTCCAGGTTACGTAAGAACTGCTGCTGAGAGTAATAGCCGCCCAACATATTAACCGTTGGCCTGTCTGAAATCGCCGTCGCGCTCCACTCCTGACGAGCAAAAAACGTATAGGCGAGAGCGACTAACGCGAAGGCGAGAGCCATACCGACGATCCACACCTTCCCTGTCCACAAAGTACGAAACAACCCACGGATGTCCAGTTCATTTTCAGCGCTCATGGCATGTTCCCCCGGTAATGGTTGTGTCATCGTACCCTCAATTTATTTGGTTAAGTTTGGTTTACTGTCACGGTTTCTACGCAACTTGCGCTTCCAGCGTTTGATAAATCTCGCTACCTTCCAGGCACGTTTAATACAATAGTCGTACAAGACAAATGCCAGTAAAAAGAGCACCAGCATCACCCATTCCGGAACGACCCGAGAATATTCAGCCAACACGCCGATAGAAGCCAGGATCGCAGCAGCCAGCGTAATCAGGACAAAAGCCTGTCGGGAAGTAAACCCGGCGCGCATAATTAAATGGTGAATATGTTGGCGGTCCGGGGAGAAAGGGCTCATACCTTTACGTAAACGACGATACATGATCGCCACCATATCCATTAACGGAATGGCAATAATCCACAGTGCGGTGACCGGGCTAATAGGATGCGTTTTACCTTGAGTGGTCTCCAGCAGGATCCAGATGACCGTAAAGCCAATCAGCGTACTCCCCGCATCGCCCATAAAGACCTTATAGCGACGTCCGAGAATACCCAGGTTCAGCATGATGTAAGGCAGAATGGCGGCGATCATGGCAAAACACCAGATAGCCAGGCTTGTCTGGCCGTCAAACCACAAGATAAGCCCCATTGCGGCGAATGATACGCTGGATAGCCCGCCTAACAGACCATCAATCCCATCCACCATGTTAAAGGCGTTAATTGCAGCCCAAACGGCGAAAAGGGTAAGGAAATAGCCAAAAGGACCGAGCACCATCTCCCAAGGGCCAAAAATGAACCCAAGGCTCAACAGATAGAGCTTACCTACCGCCATCATAATGATGCCGATGATAGCCTGGATGGTCGCACGGATTTTTACACTGATATCAAAGCGGTCGTCCAGTGCACCGATAAACACCAGTACACCGGCACAAGCCAGGTAGAGAGTTGCATGCGGGATATAATAATCGGCGATGAGGAACGTAAAGCAAATGCCTGCGTAAACCGAAATCCCCCCAACCAACGGAATCAGTCCCTGATGACGTTTGCGGAAGTTGGGTTTATCCACCAATCCTATCTTTTTCGCAACCTTGCGGGCAAAGAAAAGAAACAGCGTTGTGAATAAAAAAATACTGATGAGATCAGTACTTGCTGTCAGTAAATTCACTATACATACTCTCAAAGAATATCAATATATGAAGTATAACCATCCAGGCGATTATTCAGAAGAGAAACCCGATTCCATATCAGGTGGTTCTGTATGATTATTAACCACAAAATACGAATTACAACCCTTCATCGCCAGGCGGTATGTCATACCGGATTATTATTATTGTGTCGTTAAGATTACATCCACAAAAGCAAAACGCCACGTAAAAACGTGGCGTTTTCAGATGATGCCCGAATCAGGAACGCTTCATCATATCGAAGAAGTCGTCGTTGGTCTTGGTCATCGCCAGTTTGTTAATGAGGAATTCCATTGCGTCGATTTCACCCATCGGATGGATGATTTTGCGCAGGATCCACATTTTCTGCAGCTCTTCCTGGGTAGTGAGCAGCTCTTCTTTACGGGTACCGGAACGGTTGTAGTCGATAGCCGGGAAGACGCGTTTTTCAGCAATCTTACGAGAGAGATGCAGTTCCATGTTGCCGGTACCTTTAAACTCTTCGTAGATAACTTCATCCATTTTAGAGCCGGTATCAATCAGCGCAGTCGCGATGATGGTCAGGCTACCGCCCTCTTCCACGTTACGTGCAGCACCAAAGAAACGCTTCGGACGATGCAGGGCGTTGGCGTCCACACCACCGGTCAGTACTTTACCGGAAGCCGGAACCACGGTGTTATATGCACGCGCCAGACGGGTGATGGAGTCAAGCAGAATGATAACGTCTTTCTTGTGTTCAACCAGACGTTTCGCCTTCTCGATAACCATTTCCGCAACCTGAACGTGGCGGGAGGCAGGTTCGTCAAAGGTAGAGGCAACCACTTCACCTTTCACCAGACGCTGCATCTCGGTAACTTCTTCCGGACGTTCGTCAATCAGCAGCACCATCAGCACGCAGTCAGGATGATTGTATGCAATGCTCTGCGCGATATTCTGCAGCAGCATGGTTTTACCCGCTTTCGGCGGAGCAACAATCAGACCACGTTGGCCACGACCGATCGGCGATGCCAGGTCCAGTACACGCGCCGTTAAGTCTTCAGTAGAACCGTTACCACGTTCCATACGCAGACGAGAGTTTGCGTGCAGCGGCGTTAAGTTCTCAAAGAGGATTTTGTTACGGGCGTTTTCTGGTTTGTCGTAGTTAACTTCGTTAACTTTCAACAGCGCAAAGTAGCGTTCACCTTCTTTCGGCGGGCGAATCTTACCAGAAATGGTATCACCAGTGCGGAGGTTGAAACGGCGGATTTGGCTGGGAGAAACGTAGATGTCATCAGGACCGGCGAGGTAGGAGCTGTCTGCAGAGCGGAGGAAACCAAATCCATCCTGCAATATCTCCAGCACACCGTCACCAAAGATATCTTCGCCACTCTTTGCGTGCTGCTTCAGGATGGCAAAAATAATGTCCTGCTTGCGCATACGAGCCAGGTTTTCCAGGCCCATATTTTCGCCGAGAGTGATCAGCTCAGAAACCGGCGTATTCTTTAATTCGGTAAGATTCATAATGGTGTGAGTTCTTAAACTTGGGGTAAATCTCGAACTTAATGTTGTGAATGGTATGGCAGGGTCATCCATGCCTGTTTACGGCCATCAACTCATGTCTGTTCGCTGTCTGGTCACAGGAAAGTACGCAGAACTGAAACGACAAGACGGATTGAGTGACAAGCCAGGAATCTGTCCACTCCTCGCGCGAGAAACAACGGGAAGTATTGGATATAACTAGATTCAAACTTAATAAGGTATGTTTAATACGAAGTCAACACTAACTTAGCACGACTCAAGTCGGGCGTCCAGTCATCCGAATCATTTCGAAGTAGGGTCGCCCGATCATGAGACTTCCTTACGCTAAATTAGCGTCGAGGAATTCTTTCAACTGACCTTTGGACAGCGCGCCGACTTTCGTCGCCGCAACTTCGCCGTTTTTAAACAGCAGCAGGGTCGGGATGCCACGGATACCATACTTCGGCGCGGTGCCTGGGTTTTGGTCAATGTTCAGTTTAGCAACCGTCAGTTTGCCCTGATATTCGTCAGCGATTTCATCCAGAATCGGAGCGATCATTTTGCACGGACCGCACCACTCTGCCCAGAAATCAACGAGGATTGCTCCGTCCGCTTTGAGTACATCCGTGTCAAAACTGTCGTCAGTCAGGTGAATAATTTTATCGCTCATAATAACTCCACAGGAATAAGCCTGGTGCATTGGTGTAGCATTAATCAACGACGTGTTGATGTAGCATTAACCAACTAAAGGTTGACTTTATTTCACCGGATACGCTTTCGTAAAGCAATAGTAAGCTGATATTCTACCACACTATGAGCAAAACACATTTAACAGAACAGAAGTTTTCCGACTTCGCCCTGCACCCAAAGGTGATAGAAGCCCTTGAAAATAAAGGCTTTCATAACTGTACGCCCATTCAGGCCCTCGCGCTGCCGCTAACGCTGGCTGGTCGTGATGTTGCCGGGCAGGCGCAAACCGGTACCGGAAAAACGATGGCGTTCCTGACGTCAACGTTTCATTATCTTCTCTCTCATCCCGCGATTGCCGATCGCAAGGTGAACCAACCGCGTGCGTTAATTATGGCGCCAACGCGTGAGTTAGCCGTGCAGATCCACGCCGATGCCGAGCCGCTGGCACAGACCACTGGTCTGAAATTAGGCCTGGCGTATGGCGGCGATGGTTACGATAAACAGCTGAAAGTGCTGGAAAGCGGCGTCGATATTCTTATCGGCACGACCGGTCGTCTCATCGACTATGCAAAACAGAACCACATTAATCTGGGCGCGATCCAGGTCGTGGTGCTGGATGAAGCCGATCGTATGTACGATCTGGGCTTTATTAAAGATATCCGTTGGCTGTTCCGTCGTATGCCGCCAACCACCCAACGTCTGAACATGCTGTTTTCTGCAACCCTCTCTTACCGCGTTCGCGAACTGGCGTTCGAACAGATGAATAACGCTGAGTACGTTGAAGTCGAACCGGAACAGAAAACTGGCCACCGCATTAAAGAAGAGCTCTTCTACCCTTCCAACGAAGAGAAAATGCGTTTGCTGCAAACGCTGATTGAAGAAGAGTGGCCAGATCGCGCCATTGTTTTTGCTAACACCAAGCATCGTTGTGAAGATATCTGGGGCAGCCTTGCTGCGGACGGTCATCGCGTCGGTCTGCTGACCGGTGACGTAGCACAGAAAAAACGTCTGCGTATTCTTGATGAGTTCACCCGTGGCGATCTCGACATTCTCGTTGCGACGGATGTCGCTGCGCGTGGCCTGCATATCCCAGCAGTAACGCACGTATTTAACTATGACCTGCCGGATGACTGTGAAGATTACGTTCACCGAATCGGTCGTACCGGACGTGCTGGCGCGAGCGGTCACTCTATCAGCCTGGCCTGTGAAGAGTACGCGCTGAATTTACCTGCAATCGAGACCTATATCGGCCACTCGATTCCGGTCAGCAAATATAACCCGGATGCGCTGATGACCGATCTGCCGAAGCCGTTGCGCTTAACGCGCCCGCGTACAGGCAATGGCCCACGCCGTACCGGTGGTGCTCCGCGTAATCGTCGTCGTTCAGGTTAAGAAAAGTTATGCCATACACAAAATCATTCAGCCTGTATCAAGGCGGCAAGAAAACGAATCCCGATGAGCTTATTTTAGTAGGTGATTCGGGTGAGAGAACGCAGCCAACACAGATACAGGTTGAAGGATGAAGTGTATGAATTCTACTTCGCTGTATGCAGCAATCGATCTCGGCTCGAATAGTTTTCATATGCTGGTTGTACGCGAGGTGGCAGGAAGCATCCAGACGCTCACGCGTATCAAACGCAAAGTGCGTCTGGCCGCTGGACTCAACGGTGACAACGAGCTCTCTGTTGAAGCGATGGAGCGCGGCTGGCAATGTTTGCGCCTGTTTGCTGAACGTCTGCAGGATATTCCGCATCCACAAATCCGGGTGGTCGCCACGGCAACATTACGCATCGCCGTAAATGCCGATGTGTTTATTGCCAAAGCGCAAGAGATCCTTGGCTGCCCTGTCCAGGTGATTAGCGGTGAAGAAGAAGCGCGACTGATTTATCAAGGTGTGGCCCACACAACCGGCGGTGCCGATCAGCGTCTGGTTGTGGATATTGGTGGCGCCAGCACTGAATTAGTCACCGGATCCGGCGCACAAACCACCTCTCTGTTCAGCCTGTCGATGGGCTGCGTCACCTGGCTCGAACGCTATTTTACCGATCGTAATCTGGCACAGGAAAACTTTGACGAGGCAGAGAAGGCCGCACGTGAAGTTCTGCGCCCGGTCGCCGACAAACTGCGTTTTCATGGCTGGAAAGTTTGCGTTGGTGCCTCTGGTACCGTCCAGGCGTTGCAGGAAATCATGATGGCGCAGGGTATGGATGAGCGCATTACGTTGGCCAAACTGCAGCAGCTTAAGCAGCGCGCCATTCACTGCGGTCGTCTGGAAGAGCTGGAAATCGAAGGGTTAACGCTGGAACGTGCGCTGGTATTCCCCAGCGGGCTGGCCATTCTGATTGCTATTTTCACCGAACTGAACATTCAATGCATGACCCTGGCCGGCGGCGCATTACGTGAAGGTCTGGTCTACGGCATGCTGCATCTGGCGGTGGATCAGGATATTCGTAGCCGCACATTACGCAATATCCAGCGTCGCTTTATGGTCGATACAGAGCAAGCACATCGCGTTGCCAATTTAGCGACTAAATTTCTCGATCAGGTAGAAAAAAAGTGGCATCTTGAACCGATTAGCCGCGAACTACTGATTAGTGCCTGTCAGCTGCATGAAATTGGCCTGAGCGTTGATTTTAAACAGGCACCACAGCATGCCGCTTATCTGGTGCGCAATCTCGATCTCCCGGGTTTTACCCCTGCGCAAAAGAAACTGCTAGCAACGCTGTTACTCAACCAGACCAATCCCGTCGATCTCTCTTCGCTCCACCAGCAAAACGCAGTGCCACCGCGCATCGCGGAGCATCTTTGCCGTTTGCTACGTTTGGCGATCATCTTCGCCAGCCGTCGCCGTGACGATCTTGTGCCGGAAATTCAAATGGATGCAAGAAACGAGCACCTGACGGTCACGCTACCAGAAGGCTGGCTGGAACATCATCCACTGGGTAAAGAGTTAATCGATCAGGAAAGTCAGTGGCAAAGCTATGTCCACTGGCCACTGGACGTTCATTAGATGTTGGTTGCCGGATGGCGCTAACACGTATCCGGCCTACAAAATACCTACTTCGCTTTGGCTTTCGCCATCATTGCCCGAATATTAGCGATGCTTGCCTGCCCTTTTTGCATCCGCTCCTCAGCGCTCACCACTTTACGCTCTTGTTCCCAGATAACGTCATCCTGTGGCAGCTCCAGCAGGAAACGACTCGGTTCCGGACGCACCAGCTCACCGTACTGACGACGCTCTTTACACAGCGTGAAGATGAGTTCTTTCTGTGCACGCGTAATCCCTACGTAAGCCAGACGACGTTCTTCATCGATATTGTCTTCATCGATACTGCTCTGGTGCGGCAAAAATCCTTCTTCCATTCCCACCATAAACACGTAAGGGAACTCCAGCCCTTTTGAGGCATGCAGCGTCATCAACTGCACCTGATCCAGCTCTTCTTCACTCTCTCCACGCTCCATCATGTCGCGCAGGGTAAAGCGGGTAACGACCTGGGTCAGGGTCATTGGCTCTTCCAGCTCACTGCCTTCCAGCATCTCCGTCATCCAGCTGAACAGCGTATTGACGTTTTTCATACGCATTTCAGCCGCTTTCGGGCTCGGCGAGGTTTCATACAGCCAGGATTCGTAATCAATACCGTGAATCAGATCGCGTACAGCGGCAACCGGTTCGCGCTCCGCCAGGCGCTGAATTTCACCCAGCCAGTGCGTAAAGCGGGTCAGAGAGTCATACCCGCGCCCGGTCAGTGTCTGGCTAAGCCCCATATCAAAGCTGGCGGTAAACAGGCTTTTATTACGCGTCATCGCCCATTCACCCAACTTTTGCAGCGTGGCCGGACCGATTTCACGCTTTGGCGTGTTTACGATGCGCAAAAATGCGCTGTCGTCATCCGGGTTGCTCAGCACACGCAGGTAGGCCAGCAAATCTTTAATCTCCGGACGCGAGAAGAACGATGTTCCGCCGGAAATTTTGTACGGGATACGGTTCTGCATCAGAAACTTTTCGAACACGCGCGACTGATGATTACCGCGATAAAGGATGGCGTAGTCTTTATATTGCGTCTTGTTCACAAAGTGATGGGCAATTAATTCCCCGGTCACACGTTCGGCTTCATGCTCTTCATTATTTGCGCTCAGCACCTTCAGCTCAGCGCCGTAGCCCAGCTCAGAAAAGAGCCGCTTTTCAAAGACGTGTGGATTGTTCGCAATGAGGATGTTCGCCGCTTTCAGGATGCGACCTGATGAACGGTAGTTTTGCTCCAGCTTCACCACCTGCAAAGCCGGAAAATCTTTGCTCAACAGTACCAGGTTCTGCGGACGGGCGCCGCGCCAGGAGTAGATCGACTGATCGTCATCGCCCACGACGGTAAAGCGCGCACGTTTCCCTACCAGCAACTTCACCAGCTCGTACTGGCTGGTGTTGGTATCCTGATATTCATCCACCAGCAGGTAGCGGATTCTGTTTTGCCAGCGCTCACGCACTTCTTCATTGCGCTGTAGCAGCAGAGTGGGCAGCAGGATAAGATCGTCAAAATCGAGGACGTTACACGCCTTCATATGCGCGTCATACAGACCATAGCAGTGGGCAAAAATACGATCGCGCTCGCCCTTTGCGCTGGCTGCCGCCTGCGCCGGAGTCATCAGATCGTTTTTCCAGTTGGAGATCGTCGAGATCAGCTGCTGGAGAATAAGCTTATCGTCTTCGATTAGCCCTTCGGTCAGTTCCTTAAGCAAGGCCACCTGGTCAGTATCGTCAAACAACGAGAAGTTAGACTTCATCCCCAGCGCCGCGTATTCACGCTTAATGATATCCAGTCCCAGGGTATGGAAGGTGGAGATCATCAACCCACGCGCCTCTTTACGACCCAGCGTTTGCGCCACGCGCTCTTTCATCTCGCGCGCAGCCTTATTGGTAAAGGTCACTGCCGCAATATGTCGTGCCTGATAGCCACATTCACGGATCAGATGGGCTATTTTGTTGGTGATAACACGCGTCTTGCCGGAACCCGCTCCCGCCAGCACCAGGCAAGGTCCGGTGACGAATTCGACGGCTTGTTGTTGTCCGGGGTTCAAACGCATAAGGGATTGCTCAATCTGTAAACACGGGGGAGGTGGATTGTAGCAGAAAGAGGGAGAAAAAGAGTAACTGGCTACCCCTGTGAGTAGCCAGAAAATCGGGTCAATCAGGAAGCTGTCGCGCCTAGTGGTGTATAGCCGTTGCGCTGCGCGCTCTTGATCCAGCTGTAGGATCCCATCACCGCGATTGCCGTCAGCAGGACATACTCAAGCGACATGGCGTAAACGCCCTGCACCGCGTAAATAACCACGCTAATCACGTCGATAAGCACCCACAGCAGCCAGTTTTCGACATATTTACGCGTCATCAGAATCATGGCCGCAATCGACAACACCAGCATGGTGGAATCCCAGAACGGGAAGGCATCGGGCTGAAGGTCAGGCATCGCGACCGGTATACCTATCATTTGTAGCAGTGCAATCATAATGCGGGTAAGCGCTGCAAACACCGGATCGATAAACAGCGTCATCAAAACTATCGCCACCGCGCAAACGCCGCCCAGTACCAGGGTTTGCTGACGGGCAAGCCAACGTACTTTGAGCGCTGCTTCCTGCGCCTCATTTTGCCGGCTCCACGCATACCAACCGTAAATGTTAGCGGCGAAGAAAAACACCTGTAGCAACAAGCTGGCATAGAGCTGAATCTGGAAAAAGATTGCTGCAAACAGCGTGACGTTAATCAGGCCAAACAGGTAATTGATGATTTTTTCCCGGCTGGCACACCAGATACATAACAGACCAAATACGGTACCAATGGCTTCAATCCAAGATAGTGCATAGCCGCCTTCGCCGAGAGGAATGTTGACCATTACATTGTTAATGCTAAAAAAGTCCATCACTGACCTCCTTGCTGACTATCGGAATGAATGGCGCGTAGCGCCAGGGTAATTTGCCGTTCTTCGCCCTGTTGGCACAACGTTTCCTGCTGGACATAATCATTGATACTGCTATCCAGACAACCGTTGTGGGCAACCACCACATTGAGTAATGACGCCGTACGTAACCCGCGCAGCGCACCGATGGTCATCAAAGCGGCACTTTCCATATCCGCACCCAGAACGCCGAGTGCCGACCACTGCGCATCCAGTTCCGCTTCCCGGTCGGTATAAAAACTATCGTGGCTGCGCACCAGGCCGCATGTGGCGGGAATATTCATCTGCCGCGCCTGCGCCATCAGTTCCCAGGTTAACTGCGGGTCGGCGCAGGCCGGATAGCCCGCAGGCGCATAGGTACGGCTGGTCCCGTCATCCGTTACCGCGGCATGGGCGATAATCACGTCACCAAGCGCAAGATTATCCTGCAATGCCCCGCAGCTACCGATACGAATCAGGGTCTTTACACCGATTTGAAGCAGTTCTTCAATGGCAATAGCCGTAGACGGTCCACCGATTCCGGTAGAGAGCACTAAAATCTCGATCCCCTGATACCAACCTCGCGCGGCGCGAAACTCACGGTTTTGACCAAGCGATTCTGGGTTATCAAGAAAATTGGCGATGCGATCTACCCGCAACGGGTCTCCCGGCAGCAGCGCATAGCGTGCGCCTGTCATCTCCTTGCTTAACTGGATATGGGGTTGCAGCGACATTCTCCCGCCTCCTTCACTCTTGCGGTTATCCGATATCAGCCTCCCGCTTTAATTTTTCAGGGGCTGACAACACAATACTTTCACCATCGGTATCAATAATCTGTAGCGCTTTCAGGTCATGTAAAATACGGTTAATACTGCGTGTCGTCGCCGCCAGTTCCTGACTGAGGTTTAGCTTATCCAGCAAAATTTCATTCGTTCCATCTTGTTGATAACGCAGCCATAACGCCTGGCACACTCGCTGATACAGCGAGTAAAGATTGTCGCTGCTGGCCTTTTTCGACAGCTGGTAATATTGCTGACTAAAGAAGCGCAGCATCCGCTGGTTAAAATGGTTATCTAACGCCAGCCAGCGGCTGAAGTATTCCTGCGATAAGCTCAGAAGCTGCACATGTCCTACCGCCACTACCGAACAGATGTAATGGCGCGACTCAAAAATCTCGAGTTCGCCCAGCATATCGCCTTTCCGGTAGCAGGCTTGACGATAACGACGTCCATCTTCAGCCTCATAGAAAACATCGACTTCACCGGCAATAATCAGCGAAAAACGCTGACATATTTCCCCCTGCCGACAGATAAAGGCACCGCGTTGGATCTCTTCAAAACGCCAGCGCTGCATGATGTCCAGAGGGCAATATTTCAATAATTCATAGAGCTGTGGATCGCGAACAATATCACCCAGCCCGGTAAGCCATCCGACTGAAAATTCAGTTTTTTTCATTGTATCCATGATATCTCGCTCCATGGCTGTAGGGACAGGACGGAGGTCCCCGGCAAAAGGGAATGCGGCAGAGAAAATGTCGCTCATCTCCCGTTTCCATACATCAGGCGAGACATCTGTCCCGCGATGGCGAAGAGTATATGTCCACGACTAAGACGGGTGATAAAGTAATGGGACATCTTTGAGACATGAGAACAAAATAATGGCTAAGAGCGCGGCAGCCCTACATATCCTGGTAAAAGAAGAGAAATTAGCTCTGGAGATCCTGAGCAAGCTGGATCGCGGTATTAGCTTCGATCATCTGGCAAAACGCTATTCTCGCTGCCCCTCTGGGCGCAACGGAGGCGATCTGGGCGAGTTCAAACAGGGGATGATGGTGGGGCCATTTGATGCCGCTGTGTTTAGCTGCCCACTGCTTAAACCTTACGGGCCTGTAAAAACCAAATTTGGCTACCACATCATCAAAGTGCTGTATCGACGGTAAGCCATGCTAAAATCGCGAGCCTTACAGACCCCCTTTTGAAGGCACGATCATGGCAAAAACAGCAGCAGCAGTGCATATCCTTGTTAAAGAAGAGAAACTGGCACTGGATCTTCTGGAACAGATTAAAAACGGCGCCGACTTCGGCAAACTGGCGAAGAAACACTCCATCTGCCCATCAGGCAAACGCGGCGGTGATTTAGGCGAATTCCGTCAGGGCCAGATGGTTCCGGCGTTCGACAAAGTGGTCTTTTCCTGCCCTGTGCTGGAGCCAACCGGTCCGCTGCACACTCAGTTCGGTTACCACATCATTAAAGTGCTGTACCGTAACTAATAGAAAGCCCGGTGTTTAAACACCGGGCTTTTTTTGCCGGATAGCGCTTCACTTATCCGGCCTACGAAGCGCTGTTGATATGCCATTCCTCTATGAGGAATTATCCTGCGACCGCAATGCGCTTCATATCGGTCATGTAGCCACGCAGTTTCTGGCCCACTTTCTCGATAGCATGGCCGCGAATCGCATCGTTCACGTCACGCAGTTGCGCGTTGTCTACCGCGCCTTCAGCAATCGCTTTGCCCAGGTCGCCGGTCTGCAGGGTGGTCATGAACTCTTTCAGCAGCGGTACGCAAGCGTAAGAGAACAGGTAGTTGCCGTATTCTGCGGTATCAGAGATAACCACGTTCATTTCGTACAGACGCTTACGGGCAATGGTGTTGGCGATCAGCGGCAGTTCGTGCAGTGATTCGTAGTAAGCAGATTCTTCGATGATGCCGGAATCCACCATGGTTTCGAACGCCAGCTCAACGCCCGCTTTCACCATCGCAATCATCAGAACGCCTTTATCAAAGTATTCCTGCTCGCCGATTTTACCGTCGAACTGGGCAGCGGTTTCGAACGCGGTTTTGCCGGTCTCTTCACGCCAGGTCAGCAGTTTCTTATCGTCGTTGGCCCAGTCAGCCATCATGCCGGAAGAGAATTCACCGGAGATGATGTCGTCCATGTGTTTCTGGAACAGCGGTGCCATGATCTCTTTCAGCTGTTCAGACAGCGCGTAAGCACGCAGTTTCGCCGGGTTAGAAAGACGGTCCATCATCAGAGTGATGCCGCCCTGCTTCAGCGCTTCGGTGATGGTTTCCCAGCCGAACTGAATCAGTTTTTCAGCATAAGCCGGGTCAGTACCTTCTTCTACCAGCTTATCGAAGCACAGCAGAGAACCGGCCTGCAGCATACCGCACAGGATAGTCTGCTCACCCATCAGGTCAGATTTCACTTCCGCCACGAAGGAGGACTCCAGCACACCCGCACGGTGACCGCCAGTAGCCGCGGCCCAGGCTTTAGCAATCGCCATGCCTTCGCCTTTCGGATCGTTTTCCGGGTGAACGGCGATCAGGGTCGGTACGCCGAAACCACGTTTGTACTCTTCACGCACTTCTGTACCCGGACATTTCGGTGCCACCATCACAACAGTGATGTCTTTACGGATCTGCTCGCCAACTTCCACGATGTTGAAGCCGTGGGAGTAACCCAGCGCTGCACCGTCTTTCATCAGCGGCTGTACAGAACGCACAACGTCGGAGTGCTGCTTGTCCGGAGTCAGGTTAACCACCAGATCAGCCTGCGGGATCAGCTCTTCGTAGGTACCCACTTTGAAGCCGTTTTCGGTCGCTTTACGCCAGGAAGCACGCTTCTCAGCAATGGCTTCTTTACGCAGTGCGTAGGAGATATCCAGGCCGGAGTCACGCATGTTCAGGCCCTGGTTCAGACCCTGGGCGCCACAGCCGACGATGACCACTTTTTTACCCTGAAGGTAGCTCGCACCATCGGCGAATTCGTCGCGACCCATAAAGCGACATTTACCCAGCTGTGCCAGCTGCTGGCGCAGGTTCAGTGTATTAAAGTAGTTAGCCATGATGGTGTACTCCGTGATGTTGTGTTGTGGTGCTTATTATTCGGTTCGCAGATTTGTATTTGCGAGATTGAATCCACATTACAACAGGAAATTTATTGCGGAAATTGATATATTCACAACGTCACATTGCAATTTATGCAACGTAGAAAATCGGAGGCTCGTCTGTGGATTTACGCGATCTGAAAATGTTCCTGCATTTGGCTGAAAGTCGTCACTTTGGTCGCAGCGCGCGGGCAATGCACGTCAGCCCATCCACGCTTTCCCGACAGATTCAGCGCCTCGAAGAAGACCTCGGCCAGCCGCTGTTTGTGCGCGATAACCGTACGGTTACGCTGACCGAAGCCGGTGAAGAGCTGCGCGTGTTTGCCCAACAGACGCTGTTGCAGTACCAGCAGTTACGCCACACTCTCGATCAACAAGGGCCGTCGCTGTCGGGCGAACTGCATATCTTCTGTTCGGTAACTGCCGCCTACAGCCATCTGCCGCCAATCCTTGACCGTTTCCGCGCCGAGCATCCGTCAGTGGAAATTAAGCTCACCACCGGCGACGCCGCCGATGCGATGGATAAAGTGGTCACTGGTGAAGCCGATCTGGCAATTGCCGGTAAGCCCGAAACGCTGCCTGGCGCGGTGGCGTTCTCGATGCTGGAGAATCTGACGGTTGTGTTGATCGCACCGGCGCTGCCCTGCCCGGTGCGAAATCAGGTATCGGTCGATAAGCCGGACTGGTCAACGGTGCCGTTTATCATGGCCGATCAGGGTCCGGTACGCCGCCGCATCGAGTTGTGGTTCCGTCGTCACAAAATCAGCAACCCATCGATTTACGCCACGGTGGGTGGCCACGAAGCGATGGTCTCAATGGTAGCGCTGGGCTGCGGCGTGGCGCTGCTGCCGGAAGTGGTGCTAGAAAACAGCCCGGAGCCGGTACGTAATCGCGTGATGATTTTAGAGCGCAGTGACGAAAAAACACCGTTCGAGCTTGGCGTCTGCGCGCCGAAAAAGCGGCTGCATGAACCGTTGATCGACGCGTTTTGGAAGATTGTTCTGGAACGTAAATCCGCAGAGTAGCGCCAGCGTCAGGTCTAAAATCAGTGGTAGATTCAGTATTGGCGCTCCTTTTCTGTATAATGTCGTGATCCATTGTAGTGGGGGGCTTGTTAACCATCGCGTTAAGCAGGCCAGAACAGACGGTGTCATTGCGCACTTGACAGCGAAAATACAAACTTAATTAGCCATCATTATGATAATCAAACCAAAAATTCGTGGATTCATCTGTACAACGACCCATCCGACTGGCTGCAAAGTCAACGTGGAAAAGCAGATCGAGTATGTTAAGCAGAACGGGAAAATCGAGAACGGCCCGTCTCGCGTGCTGGTGATCGGTGCTTCCACCGGTTACGGTCTGGCTTCCAGAATTTCCGCCGCCTTTGGCAGCGGTGCCGCCACTATCGGCGTATTTTTCGAAAAACCGGGCACGGATACCAAACCAGGTTCCGCAGGCTGGTATAACTCTGCAGCTTTCGACGAAGCGGCCAAGCGTGAAGGTCTGTACTCCAAAAGCATCAACGGCGATGCGTTCTCTGACGAATGCCGTGATGAAGTAATCAAACTGATCAAAGAAGACCTGGGTCAGATTGACCTGGTGGTTTACTCACTGGCTTCCCCAGTGCGTAAAATGCCGAAAACCGGTGAAATCGTCCGTTCAGCGCTGAAGCCAATCGGTGAGGTTTACACCTCTAAAGCGATCGATACCAACAAAGATCAGATCATCACCGCCAGCATTGAGCCGGCAACCGAAGAAGAAGTTCAGAACACCGTCACCGTCATGGGCGGCGAAGACTGGGAACTGTGGATGGGCGCGCTGAGCGAAGCGGGCGTGCTGGCTGATGGCGTGAAAACCGTAGCCTACTCCTACATCGGTACCGACCTGACCTGGCCAATCTACTGGCACGGCGCGCTGGGCAAAGCGAAAGAAGACCTCGATCGCGCGGCGGGTGAGCTGCGTAACCAGCTGGCACCGCTGAACGGTTCCGCTAACGTTGCCGTACTGAAATCCGTTATCACCCAGGCATCTTCTGCGATTCCGGTAATGCCGCTGTACATCTCCATGGTCTTCAAGCTGATGAAAGCGCAGGGGATTCACGAAGGTTGTATTGAGCAGATCAACCGTCTGATGACCACCAGCCTGTACGGCGATAAAGTGGCGCTTGATGACAACCAGCGTATCCGTATGGATGACTGGGAACTGCGTGACGACATTCAGCAGGCATGTCGCGATCTGTGGCCGCTGATCACTACCGAAAACCTGGCGCAAGAAACTGACTATGCAGGATACAAGCAGGAATTCCTGAACCTGTTCGGTTTTGCCCTCGACGGTGTGGATTACGATGCTGACGTGAATACCGAAGTCGAATTCGACGTTATCACGCTGTAATCTGCTGATACAGTAGCAAAAAGGGTTCATGTTTTTACATGAACCCTTTTTTAATGGCTGTCGTTAACCCGCCAGGAAGAACCTGAACGCCGGGTTATGTGTTTCATCATGACAGTCATAACCCAGTTCATTCAGCCGCGTTTCGAAATCAGGCTCGTGTTCACCCAACTCAAACGCCGCCAGCACACGACCATAATCAGTGCCGTGACTGCGATAGTGGAACAATGAAATATTCCAGTGCGTCCCCAGGGTATGCAGGAATTTGAGCAACGCCCCCGGCGACTCCGGAAATTCGAAGCTATAAAGACGTTCCTGTAAGGGTTTCGACGGACGTCCACCGACCATATAGCGCACGTGTAGCTTCGCCATCTCGTCATCAGACAAATCCACCACGCTATAGCCGCCCTCATTGAGCAGTTGCAGGATTTCCTTACGCTCTTCCAGCCCACGGCTCAGACGTACGCCGACAAAAATGCAGGCGTCTTTCGCATCAGCAAAGCGGTAGTTAAACTCGGTCACAGAGCGCCCGCCCAGCAGTTGGCAAAACTTCAGGAAGCTGCCCTTTTCTTCCGGGATGGTCACGGCCAGCAAGGCTTCGCGCTGTTCCCCCAGCTCGCAACGTTCGGAAACGTAGCGCAGGCCGTGGAAGTTAACGTTAGCGCCGGAAAGAACATGCGCCAGACGCTCACCGCGAATATTATGCTGGGCGATGTATTTTTTCATCCCCGCCAGCGCCAGCGCCCCGGAAGGCTCCGCCACCGCACGTACATCCTCGAACAGGTCTTTCATTGCCGCGCAAATAGCATCACTATCGACAGTGATAATATCGTCGAGATATTCCTGGCACAGACGGAAGGTTTCATCACCAATACGTTTCACCGCCACGCCTTCGGCAAAGAGACCCACTCGCGGCAGATCCACCGGATGACCGGCATCCAGCGCCGCTTTCAGACAGGCCGAATCTTCCGCTTCCACGGCAATCACTTTGATTTGCGGCATCAGCTGTTTAATTAGCACTGCCACGCCTGCCGCTAATCCGCCACCACCAACTGGCACAAATACGCGATCGAGATGCGCATCCTGCTGGAGCAGCTCCAGCGCCAGCGTGCCCTGCCCGGCAATCACCATCGGATGATCGAACGGCGGCACCCAGGTAAACCCCTGCTGCTGCGACAATTCAATCGCTTTGGCTTTGGCTTCATCAAAGTTCGCGCCGTGCAGCAGCACTTCTCCGCCGAAGCCGCGAACGGCATCGACTTTGATATCCGCGGTAGCCGTTGGCATGACAATCAGCGCCTTCACGCCTAATCGCGCAGAAGAGAAAGCGACGCCCTGAGCATGATTACCAGCCGATGCGGTAATGACGCCATGCGCTTTTTGCTCTTCGGTCAAGCCCGCCATCATGGCATAGGCACCGCGTAGCTTGAAGCTGTGAACAGGTTGACGGTCTTCGCGCTTCACCAGAATGACGTTGTCGAGGCGCGAAGAGAGTTTTTCCATTTTCTGTAGCGGCGTTACCTGTGCCGCTTCGTATACCGGCGCACGCAGTACCGCTCTGAGATACTCGGCGCCCTCAGGAGCGCCGGATAGAGGTTGTGAATCCGCCATGGTCATTATCCCCCGAGCTTCGACTTATCGCGCACCGCACCTTTGTCGGCACTGGTTGCCAGGCTGGCGTAGGCGCGCAGTGCAAAGGAGACCTGACGCTGACGATCTTTTGGCGTCCAGGCTTTGTCACCGCGAGCTTCCTGCGCTTCACGGCGCGCAGCGATTTCCGCATCACTCAGTTGAAGTTGAATACCACGATTCGGGATATCGATGGCAATCATGTCACCATCTTCGATAATCGCGATATTACCGCCGCTGGCCGCTTCCGGAGAAACGTGACCAATGGAAAGCCCCGAAGTACCGCCGGAGAAACGACCATCGGTAATCAGCGCGCAAGCCTTACCGAGGCCCATCGATTTCAGGAAGGTGGTTGGGTAGAGCATTTCCTGCATGCCTGGCCCGCCTTTCGGCCCTTCGTAGCGAATGACAACCACGTCGCCAGCCACCACTTTACCGCCGAGGATGGCTTCAACCGCATCGTCCTGGCTTTCATACACTTTTGCCGGGCCGGTGAATTTCAGGATGCTGTCATCCACGCCTGCGGTTTTTACAATACAGCCGTTTTCCGCGAAGTTACCGTACAGAACTGCCAGACCGCCGTCTTTGCTGTAAGCGTGCTCCAGCGAGCGAATGCAGCCTTCAGCGCGGTCGTCATCCAGCGTATCCCAACGGCAATCCTGTGAGAATGCCTGGGTTGTACGAATGCCGGCCGGGCCAGCACGGAACATTTTTTTCACCGCGTCGTCTTTGGTCAACATCACGTCATACCGATCGAGCGTTTGCGGCAGAGTCAGCCCCAGCACGTTTTTCACGTCGCGGTTCAGCAGTCCAGCACGATCCAGTTCGCCTAAAATACCCAGTACGCCGCCTGCGCGGTGCACGTCTTCCATATGGTATTTCTGCGTGCTCGGTGCCACTTTACACAGTTGCGGGATTTTGCGGGACAGCTTGTCGATATCACTCATGGTGAAGTCGATTTCCGCTTCCTGCGCGGCCGCCAGCAGGTGCAGAACGGTATTGGTGGAGCCGCCCATGGCGATATCCAGCGTCATGGCGTTCTCAAATGCCGCTTTGCTGGCAATGTTGCGCGGCAGGGCGGAGGCATCATCCTGCTCGTAATAGCGTTTGGTCAGCTCGACGATGCGCTTACCTGCGTTGAGGAACAGTTCTTTACGGTCGGCGTGAGTCGCCAGCAGTGAACCGTTACCCGGCTGCGACAGGCCCAGCGCTTCAGTCAGGCAGTTCATCGAGTTAGCGGTGAACATACCGGAACAAGAGCCACAGGTCGGACAGGCGGAACGTTCAACCTGCTCGCTTTGTGAGTCGGAAACTTTCGGGTCAGCACCCTGAATCATCGCATCAACCAGGTCGAGCTTGATGATTTGGTCAGAGAGCTTGGTTTTCCCGGCTTCCATCGGACCGCCGGAAACAAAGATCACCGGAATATTCAGGCGCAAAGAGGCCATTAACATCCCGGGGGTGATTTTGTCGCAGTTGGAGATGCAGACCATCGCATCGGCGCAGTGGGCGTTAACCATGTACTCAACGGAGTCAGCGATCAGCTCACGCGACGGCAGTGAATACAGCATGCCGCCATGACCCATGGCGATACCATCATCCACAGCAATGGTGTTGAACTCTTTCGCCACGCCGCCTGAGGCTTCGATTTGTTCGGCAACCAGCTTACCGAGATCGCGCAGGTGGACGTGACCCGGCACAAACTGGGTAAAGGAGTTCACCACAGCGATAATCGGTTTACCGAAGTCATCATCGGTCATCCCGGTGGCGCGCCACAATGCGCGGGCACCCGCCATATTGCGGCCGTGGGTGGTGGTAGCAGAACGATACTTAGGCATGCTTGATTAACTCCCGTCTGTCTTTCCCCTGCATACTTCACGCCGCAGGTGCGTTGGCCGCCTCGCTCACCCCAGTCACTTACTACAGTAAGCTCCTGGGACTTGCTGCGTTGCCGTCTTCCTGCAACGTGAATTATTTAGGGGAAATATTAATTTTGTTATTGGTTTACTGAATCCAACCAGCCGTATTTATCTTCCGTTTCACCGGTGAAGAGCCCAAAGAAGGCCTGCTGGATGCGTTTGGTGACCGGACCGCAGCGGCCTTCGCCCACCTGGATACCATCGACACTGCGTACTGGGGTGATTTCAGCCGCGGTACCGGACATGAACACTTCGTCAGCCAGGTACAGTGATTCACGGGACAACACCTGCTCACGTACTTCGATATCGAGATCTTTCGCCAGCTTAATGATCGCGTCACGGGTAATACCCGGCAGCGCGGAAGAGGTAAACGGCGGGGTAAACAGAATGCCGTCTTTTACTTCAAACAGGTTTTCGCCCGCACCTTCGGAGATGTAGCCATTCACGTCTAGCGCAATGCCTTCCTGATAGCCATGACGACGCGCTTCGCTACCCACCAGCAGCGAAGACAGATAGTTACCACCCGCTTTAGCAGCAGTAGGAATGGTGTTCGGCGCAACGCGGTTCCAGGAAGAAACCATCGCGTCGATCCCCTGCTCCAGTGCTTCAGCACCGAGGTAAGCGCCCCACGGGAACGCGGCGATGATCACGTCAGTGGTGTATCCCGCTGGCGGGTTAACGCCCATCCCCACGTCGCCAACAAACACCAGCGGACGAATATAGGCGCTGGTCAGATTGTTTTTACGAATCACCTCGCGGCAAGCTTCCATCAGCTCATCAACGCTCTGAGAAACCGGAAAACGATAGATCTTGGCTGAATCACGCAGACGCTGCATATGTTCGCGATGACGGAACACCACCGGCCCTTTGTGAGAATCGTAGCAACGGATGCCTTCAAATACAGAAGTACCGTAGTGCAGCGCGTGGGACATCACGTGAACCTTCGCGTCTTCCCAACGAATCATCTCGCCATTAGACCAAATGTAATCAGCTTTTTTCGTCGTCATTTTTCTTCCTTTTGCGCTCAGGCGCGGATTTGTTGTGATGTGGTTGTGCTCTGGCAGATAGCAACATGTGCAACGTCTACCAGTTTACTTAACTGACTAAACAGTAAGTCGACCGACCGGGGGCTGGCAACGGTCAATTCGATATTTATATTTTGCGCATCGCTGGCGGCTTCCATATTCATGGAGCACACCTGAAAACCACGATGGCGTACCACGCGTAAAACACGTTCTAACGTTTCCGGATTGAAACGAGCCTCAACGGCGACCTGATGTTGCATCATGATAATTTCTCCAGCATTTCTGAGTTACTGGCACCTGGCGGTACCAGAGGCCAGACATTCTCAAGTTCGTCGATTGAGACATGAAGCAGGTATGGCCCCTCGCTGTTCAGCATGGTGTCGAGTGCCGCTTCAACCTGGTCTTTACGGGTGATGTGTTGACCTGGTATGCCGAAGGCGCTGGCCAACATGAGGAAATCGGGGTTATCGGTAAGGGTGGTTTCGCTATAACGTTCCTGGAAAAACAGCTGCTGCCATTGCCGCACCATGCCTAACCGCTGGTTGTCGAGTAAAACTATTTTCAGCGGCAACTGCTTGCGTTTTACGGTGCCCAGCTCCTGTACATTCATCATGAAGGAGCCGTCACCGGAGATACAGATTACCGTATCGTTCGGGCGAGCAACCTGCGCACCAACCGCTGCTGGCAGGCCAAAGCCCATCGTACCCAGGCCGCTTGAGGTGATGAAATTTTCCGGGCGGGTGTAGATCATATGCTGCGCCGACCACATCTGATGCTGACCAACATCCGTTGTCACTACGCTGTCCGCAGGCTTGCGATCGGACAACTGCTTCAACAACAGTGGCGCGTAGATAGCCTCACCGGGATGATCATAGCGCCAGGTATGCTCTGTGCGCAGTTCAGCGCTATGCTGACGCCATGCGTCAATCTTCAGAGATTGCTGCAATGCCGGCAGCAGAGAATTTAAATCACCCTGCAGGGCAACGTGTGCCTGGCGCAGTTTGTTCATTTCCGCCGGGTCGATATCCATGTGGATCACGCTGGCGTTCGGTGCGAAGGTATTCAGCTTGCCGGTCACCCGGTCATCAAAACGCGCGCCCACTGCAATCAATAAATCACATTCTTGCACTGCGAAATTTGCCGCTTTAGTGCCGTGCATCCCCAACATGCCCAAATAGTATGGGTAGTCAGCCTCTACTGCACCCAGCCCCTTCAACGTGCAGGCGACCGGCATCTGGGTTACCGCGATAAATTCACGCAGGGCCGGGACCGCCTGCGCCATACCAACGCCGCCACCAACGTACAGGATCGGCTTTTGCGCCTGCGCCAGCATTTTACGCGCCTGCTCAACGTCAGCGTGCGGGAAAACCTCTACGCTTTCGACGGTCGTAAAATACGGCTCCAGCGTACCGCTGGCCAGCTGGATGTCTTTCGGGATATCAACCAGAACCGGACCCGGACGACCGGAGTTCGCCACAGCGAAAGCCTCTGCCATGATGCGCGGCAGCTCTTCCAGTGACTGCACCAGGAAACTGTGTTTGGTGCAGGACAAAGACATACCCAGAACGTCCACTTCCTGGAACGCATCCGTTCCAATGAAAGGTGAGGCCACCTGGCCGGTGATCGCCACCACAGGAACAGAATCTAACAGCGCATCGGCGAGTCCGGTGATCAGGTTGGTAGCGCCAGGACCTGAAGTGGCGATACACACACCGGTTTTACCGGTCGCACGGGCATAGCCAATTGCCGCCATTGCCGCACCCTGCTCGTGTCGGCACAACAGGTGTTCTACGCCGCCGTCATACAACGCATCGTAAACCGGCATAATTGCGCCACCAGGATAACCAAAGACGGTTTGAACCCCTTGTGCACGCAACGCATGTACCACCCACTGTGCCCCATTCATAGTTACATCCCCGCCGTAAATCTTGAGAAACAAAATTTTATGCTACCGTTCACTTTCTGCTCCTCATGTATGTTTTTAAGGTCAAAAAAAACCCCCGGACCTTTCGGTGCGGGGGTCTTAGTTCGTTAAGGCTTGTTTTCTAAGCCTTTCCTCGTCCAAGTGCAGCCCCGCACGGTGGGATAATAATCACCACCACGCTAATCACGACCAGGCTAATCACTCGTAGAAGGGCTGTCATTTTTGTATTTTCTTGCATCTTGTTCGAAGGAATACCTAAAGAGTTACCATAGAATTTGCAAATGACACAAGATATTTTTTTATTCGTTTTTCTGACGCCGTTAACGGTTTAGATAAATATCGTTGTTTTTTATACAAAAAATCAAAAGTGAAAATATTTCACGTTTCAGGTGATTCTCGGCAACCCGTTTCCTACTAAAAACGTTATTCAAAAGCGTTTGCGAGCGCTATTCCAGGCTTTATGCAAGCAGTATTGAGCTACATAAAAACACAGGAATAAGCCTCTAAAAACCGTAATTATGTGAAATCTTGCCGCGATGTATTGCGACATAATGCTTTCATCAGGAGGGCTTATGTCACTATCGACTGTTCACACACGCGCTGCGCTGGGCGTGAATGCGCCAGCCATTACCATCGAGGTACATATCAGCAATGGTTTGCCTGGTTTAACCATGGTGGGATTACCCGAAACAACGGTAAAAGAGGCTCGCGATCGAGTTCGCAGTGCGATTATTAATAGCGGTTATGAATTCCCGGCGAAGAAGATAACCATAAACCTCGCTCCGGCCGATCTCCCGAAAGAAGGGGGACGATATGATTTACCTATCGCAGTTGCGCTTCTGGCAGCGTCTGAGCAGCTTACAACCCATAACCTCGATACATATGAGCTGGTAGGCGAATTAGCGCTTACAGGCGCGTTACGCGGCGTTCCCGGTGCGATATCAAGTGCAACTGAAGCTATTCGCGCAGGCAGGAGAATTATTGTCGCAAAAGAGAATGCAGCTGAAGTGGGACTGATACACGGTGAAGGGTGCCTGATAGCCGATCATCTACAGGCCGTATGCGCATTTCTCGAAGGTAAGCATGATTTAGACAGACCATCATCTGCAGATTTTACCCCCTGCGCATTAGCAGATGATCTGAGCGATGTTATCGGCCAGGAACAGGGTAAACGCGGACTGGAACTTACCGCAGCTGGCGGTCATAACCTCTTACTCATCGGGCCGCCGGGAACGGGTAAGACCATGCTGGCCAGTCGCCTGAGAGGATTGCTTCCGCCACTGAGCAATGATGAAGCACTGGAAAGCGCCGCGATTCTAAGTCTGGTCAATTCCGACACGCTACAAAAACAGTGGAAACAACGCCCTTTTCGTTCGCCGCATCACAGTGCTTCATTAACTGCCATGGTCGGTGGCGGCTCTATTCCTGCGCCAGGCGAGATATCTCTGGCGCATAACGGCATACTGTTTCTGGATGAACTTCCCGAGTTTGAGCGGCGCACGCTGGATGCACTGCGAGAGCCCATTGAGTCCGGGCAGATTCATTTATCCCGCACTCGGGCAAAAATAACTTACCCCGCGCGTTTTCAGCTTATTGCTGCCATGAATCCCAGCCCTACAGGACATTATCAGGGGAACCATAACCGCTGTACCCCAGAGCAGACGCTACGCTACCTCAATCGATTATCAGGTCCATTTCTTGACCGCTTCGATCTCTCCCTCGAAATCCCCTTACCGCCGCCCGGCATACTCAGCCAGAGCCCGGTAAAAGGGGAAGATAGCGCAACGGTGAAGCAACGCGTTATGGCAGCACGAGAGCGTCAGTATCGGCGGCAGAATAAGTTAAATGCGCACCTGGACAGTCAGGATATCCATAAATACTGTCCATTGCGTAGCGACGATGCGCAGTGGCTTGAAGAAACGCTCGCGCATATCGGATTATCCATCCGCGCCTGGTTACGCCTGATAAAGGTCGCTCGAACGATCGCGGATATAGAACAATCTGACCATATCTCTCGCCAGCACTTACAGGAGGCTGTTGGGTATCGGGCGATAGACAGATTACTCATTCATTTGCAGAAACTACTGGCATAAAAAAAGGGCTTTCGCCCTTTTTTATTAATCATCAGATTCGGTGTAGTCTTCCGCACCTTCCACCTGAGGTTTCCCGCCAGACAGCGTGTGGAAGCGTTTTGGACGCTTAATGCGCGTCATGTATTTGGACCACACACGTTCAGCTTCGGTAACCGGTTCGCGCTCACCACGGCATACCGCAACAAACAGTTTTTCTTCTTCCGTTACCGGCTCACGCTTGCCCAGATCCAGCTCGTTGAAAGCATAACCGTGACGCTCAAGCAGTTGTGCTTCTTTAATGGTGAAATCACCATGACGGGAGAATCCGCGGGGATAATATTTATTATCGAAATATCGATTAGTCGTCGTAAAGCTTTCCGCCATCCTGCACGCTCCTAATTCTTTGGCCGAGCTATTTATGGCGCGGAGTATTAGTTACGCTTGACAGAGCGTCAAACAAAAGATTTAAATCATAACGACAAATAATTTTATGGAGCGAGTTGTGGATACGGAATTGTTAAAAACTTTCCTGGAAGTTAGCCGGACACGCCACTTTGGCAGGGCTGCTGAAGCGCTCTATCTGACCCAATCAGCGGTTAGTTTTCGGATCAGACAACTGGAAAATCAATTGGGTGTAAACCTGTTCACCCGACACAGAAACAATATCCGTTTAACCGCTGCAGGTGAAAAATTATTACCTTACGCTGAAACGCTGATGAATACGTGGCAAGCAGCACGTAAGGAGGTTGCGAATACCTCGCGGCATAACGAGTTTTCTATTGGTGCCAGCGCATCCCTCTGGGAATGCATGCTTAATGGCTGGCTGGGGCGTTTGTACCAATCCCAGGAGCCACAATCCAGCCTGCAATTTGAAGCGAGGATCGCGCAGCGACAGTCGTTAGTAAAACAGCTTCATGAACGACAGCTTGATCTATTGATTACTACCGAAACGCCCAAAATGGACGAATTTAGCAGCCAACTGTTGGGATATTTCACGCTGGCGCTCTATTGCAGTTCTCCTTCACAAACCAAAGATGAACTGAATTATCTGCGTCTGGAATGGGGACCTGACTTTCAGCAACACGAGGCTGGATTGATTGCGGGAGATGAAGTGCCGGTACTTACCACCAGTTCGGCAGAATTAGCCAGGCAGCAACTTTCAGTCCTCAAAGGTTTTAGCTGGCTACCGGTCAGCTGGGCTAAAGGTAAAAGCGATCTCCATACGGTTACCGACAGTACAACGCTTTCACGCCCGTTATATGCAGTTTGGCTGCAAAATAGCGATAAACATGCGCTGATTTGCGATCTGCTGAGAACGAATATTCTGGAAGATTAAGGAAAACGCTGGCAAGGATGCCGGGAGTAAAATAGAAAGAAGGAAAAACTCAAATTACAGGTAAAAAAAATCCTTAGCAAGAATGCTAAGGATTGTTTCTGGCAGGGGCGGAGAGACTCGAACTCGCGACACCCGGTTTTGGAGACCGGTGCTCTACCAACTGAGCTACGCCCCTAAATCTTCTTATCATTAAGCCTGCTTAGTAGCAGGCTTAATTTTCTAATAAGTGGCGGAACGGACGGGACTCGAACCCGCGACCCCCTGCGTGACAGGCAGGTATTCTAACCAACTGAACTACCGCTCCACCGAATTTCTTTGTCACCACCCGGATTCTTCATCCCGGTTTACTGCAATTTGATGCCTGGCAGTTCCCTACTCTCGCATGGGGAGACCCCACACTACCATCGGCGCT
>OAUE01000042.1_pt1 | contig 92719 bp, 82 predicted proteins | sample 1476131 | NCBI WGS metagenome assembly OAUE01 (sample SAMEA2580003, study PRJEB22360) | human gut metagenome | reverse complement strand
TTATGCTGCGTTACCACTGTTTTCCCCCGGGGGGCGCCAGCCAGTGCCGCCGACAACCCGGCTGGCCCTGCGCCAAGGATCAGGATCTCACAGTCAACGCTTTGCATGATGGCTCCTTTCAATCACCATTTCGGGCTGGCATTCCGTCTGGCAGGCCAGCACCCGGTGTCCGTTCACTGTGACGCGGCACTCCTGGCAAACGCCCATTCCGCAGAAGGGCGCGCGCAGTTGACCACTCACCGAACGACGGGTCACGCCGTTGCCTGCCAGGGCCAGTGCTGCTGCAATACTCATTCCGACGGGAACCTCGCAGGTCTGGCCGTCGATAATTACGTTCAGGGTTGTCATGCGATGGCCTCCTGCTTGTGCAGGCGTGCGGGAAGCCAGGCATCCGGGGACACCGCCGGGCGCTCGCCAAGGATCTGGGCGCAAAGTAACTCGGCGGTTGCTGGCGCGGTTGTGACGCCGAGTCCTTCATGTCCCAGCGCCAGCCAGATACCCGGACGCGCAGGATGTGGGCCAATCAGCGGGTTACCGTCAGCCGATGCCGCGCGAAAACCGCTCCAACAACGAATGATATTAAGCGTCTCCAGAGAGGGTAAAAAATGGCGCGCGCGCGCCAGCATCTGTGCCAGCAGAGGGAGGTCAACCTCGCGGTCAGTGTTATCAAACTGGCGTGAGGAGCCAATCAGCAACTGTCCGGTGGGGCGTGGCTGAATGTTAAATGCCACTGAGGTGCCGCCTGCATGGGCGCTGGCACCGTATCCCAACTCTACCAGCTGGTGGCTGAGCAAGGGGCCGTAGCGGTCGGTGATCGCCAACTGGCCTTTTTTGGGTCTGAGCCAGTTTTCACCCAGCAGCGTGTTGGCCCCCAGACCGCTGGCGATGACGATGGCGCGTGCGCGCAGTCGTTTACCGCTGTGTAGGGTGACGTAAGGGGCATCAACAGTGAGGGCGCTATCCCGAAGGTGCGTTAAATCGGCATCGTTAATAAACCAGCGGGCGACGTTTGGGGCGTAAACTATCCCGTCGCCGGGGACCCACAGCCCGCCAGTGAGTCCGGTGGTGAGCAGCGGTTCGCGCGCGGCAAGCCGATCGCGGGTCTGCATTTCGCTGACAACCTGGTATTGTGCCATTCGTTGTTTTTTTTCTTCTGCCAGCGCAAGCTCTTGCGGCGTTTCCGCCAGCCACAGCGTGCCGCATCCGCGCCAGGCACAGCTTTCCGGCATCCGGGGTGTCAGTTTGCGCCAGCTCTCCAGAGACCAGGCGGAGAGTGCGAGCTCCGCAGGATCGTCATCCATGCACACCAGGTGACCCATACCCGCCGCCGTCGCGCCCGCATTGCCGTCATCGACCAGCGTGACTCGCTGTCCGCGAGCGGCCAGTTGCCAGGCGCAGGCGGCCCCGATAATCCCGGCACCGATAACGATGACGTCACTTTCGATCACAGCGAGATCCCCCAGCAGAACGGATCTTCAGGATTGAGGATCAGCTTGTTATCACCACAGACCCATGCCTCTCCGCGGATCGTCGGAACGATCTTGTCGCCATGCGGCACGAAATGCGCCGTAAATTCGCTGCCGATGATGCTCGCCTGTCGCCATGATTCTCCGGATTTGAGTTTTCCGTCCTCTGCCAGACAGGCCAGTTTGGCGCTGGTGCCGGTGCCGCAGGGCGATCGATCCCAGGCTTTACCGGGGCAGAGTACAAAACTGCGGCTGTCCGCGCGATCATCTTCTGCAAACAGTTCGATATGATCGATAATACCGTCATGTTCGCCACGGATGCCTGCACGATCTAACCCTTCACGGATTGCCCATGCGTACTCCGTCAATTCAGGGATCTTTTCCGGCGAGACCGCGAACGGATGATCGTTGACAAGGAAGAACCAGTTGCCGCCCCAGGCGATATCACCCGTTACCGTACCGTGGATGGTTTCAACCTGTACCTGCTTACGCCAGCGGTAGGCCGGCACGTTTTCGACCGAGACGCTGCCGTCTTCGTGCAGCGTGGCGGTCACATCGCCCACCGGCGTTTCAATCAGATGTTTACCGGGTTGAATGCGCCCAAGCCATGCCAGCGAGGCAATCAGCCCGATGGTGCCGTGACCGCACATGTTCAGAAAGCCGCAGTTGTTAAAGAAGATGACTCCCGCCGTGGCCTGTGGCGAAACCGGTTCACAGAGCAATGCACCGACCAGAACGTCGTTACCGCGCGGCTCAAGAATAATGGCTTTACGCCAGTCGTCGTAGTCGCGGGAAAAACGCTCCCGACGCTCGCTCATGTTCCCCGTTCCCAGATCCGGAAAGCCGTCGATGACCAGGCGAGTGGGTTCACCGCCGGTGTGAGAATCAATCACTCTCAGTTCACTGTACTGTGCTGTCATAGGATCTCCGGGAAGTTAATATTTTGTTGCTAAATGCTGACGCAAGCCTTGCGTCCCGGCTTGATCGCTTTCGTCACCGTAAATGACGAAATCAGCATAATGGCCGCTGTCATCGTTAAGGCGATATCATATTTATTTGTTATTAATCATTTTGTTAGTGGTGTGGTAAACCAAAAAAGGCAACCGCGCCAGTGGCTGGAAAAGGGGAAATTATAAATCTACGGCAGGATCGCAAAACGCAGTAAGGATGCTTGCTGAGTTAACAAAAAGTTAATAAATATTCAGATCACTAATCGGGAGGAAGCGTGATGTCCTGTGTGATTAATGATGTGCGGGCCCCGTCGCCGGTGCCTGAAGTGGCTGAACTTAGCCAGATATGTGAGGGGTTGGCGCGTCAGCGTCCGGACAATATCCAGACGTTGCTCCATGCGATGGCATTGATTGCGCCGCTGCTCAATGCTATTCCGAATGTGGTCTTTTTTATCAAAGATGTGCAGGCCCGCTATTTGATGGTCAATATGACCCTGGCACGACGCTGCGGGTTTAAGACGGTCGTTTCTCTGCTGGGTAAAACCTCTGCTGATGTTTTCCCTTCAGCGCTTGGGCTGGGCTATACCGAGCAGGATATGCGGGTGCTGCGCGAAGGGGTAACGCTGCGCGATCAGCTGGAAATGCATCTCTACAACGGTCGTGAACGCGGCTGGTGCTTGACCCAGAAGCTGGCGCTGCGGGATGCACAGGGCCAGGTCATCGGTATGGCGGGGATTTCACACGATCTGCAGGAAGCGCAGGCGCGTCACCCGGCGTGGCAGCGACTGGCGATCGTCGACGATCATATCCGCAACCATTATCACCGTCCCATCGCGATGGAAGAACTAACCGCCCTGAGCGGCATGTCGGTGGCGCAAATTGAGCGCTACTGTAAGCGTATTTTTCATCTCACTCCGCGCCAGATGATCCACAAAGTTCGGCTGGAAAAAGCCACCGAACTGCTGGCGGGCGATACGCCGATTACCGATATTGCGTTGCAGTGCGGTTATACCGATCACAGCGCGTTTAGCCGCCAGTTTAAGGCGATGACGGGCTCTACGCCGCGTGATTTTCGCGTTACGCTTGCCGGGTAAGACACACTCACTGTGCTAATTTCGTCATCAAAGAGGAAGAAAACCACCAAGCAGTCGGTCGCCTGAAACGTCAATCTGTCAGTGAATATTCACCATTCATTCACTTTAAATTAACAAATTGACGACAAGGAACCGAACATGAGCAAGAAAGCCATTCACTGGAGCGGTGTATTCCCGGCAGTCAGCACCCAGTTTCGTAGCGATTATTCCCTGGATCTGGATGCCACCCATACGGTGATGAAAAACCTGGTCAAGGATGGTGTTTCTGGCCTGGTGGTGTGCGGCAGCGTGGGGGAGAACACCTCTCTGACCACGCAGGAAAAGCTACAGATAATCGAAGTAGCGAAAGATGCTGCGGGCGGTCAGATCCCGGTTATTGCCGGGGTGGCCGAATTCACCACCGCGTTTGCACAGAAGATGGCGAAAGAGGCAGAGCGCGTGGGCGTCGACGGTATTATGGTGATGCCTGCGCTGGTGTATTCCTCAAAACCGCATGAAACAGCGGCCCACTTCCGCAGTGTGGCTACGGCTACCGACCTGCCTATCATGGTGTACAACAACCCGCCGATTTACAAAAACGACGTGACGCCGGACATCCTGGCGACGCTTGCCGACTGCGACAACATCGTCTGTTTCAAAGACTCCTCCGGCGATACCCGCCGTTTTATCGACCTGCGTAACTCTGTTGGCGACCGCTTTGTGCTGTTCGCTGGGCTGGATGATGTGGTGGTCGAGAGCATTGCCGTTGGGGCGGAAGGCTGGATCTCCGGAATGTCGAACGCCTTCCCGCGTGAAGGGGAGACGTTGTTCCGCCTGGCGAAACAACAGCGTTATGAGGAAGCGATGGCGCTTTACCGCTGGTTTATGCCGTTGCTGCATCTGGATGCGCGCCCGGATCTGGTGCAGTGCATCAAGCTCTGTGAAGAATTGCTGGGGCGTGGCAGCGCCATTACCCGTCCACCGCGTCTGGCGCTGGAAGGGGATACCCGTGCGCAAGTGGTGGCGATTGTTGAGAAGGCGCTGGCGACCCGTCCACAGCTGCCGGATGTTGGCCTTTAAGTAAAGGAGTGATGATGACGCTACCTCTCTCTGTTTCGGGTCAGCAGTTTATCGCCGGACGCCGCGTGGCAAGCGGTGAGGCGACGCTGCCAAGCCTGCGTGCCGCTGACGGCAAGCTGACCGGATACCATTTTTACCCGGCCTCTCATGAGGAGGCCGCCGCCGCGGCGGAGGCGGCTGACCAGGCGTTTCCTGTCTATTCACAGACAGCGCCGGACGTGCGTGCCCGCTTTCTCGACACCCTTGCCGACGAGTTGGATTTGCTCGGCGAGGATTTTTTCGCCATAGCCCACCAGGAAACGGCACTGCCGCTGGCGCGGTTACAGGGAGAGCGCACCCGTACCAGTAATCAGCTGCGCATGTTTGCCGGGGTGCTACGTCGGGGCGATGCCTTTGGCGTACGTATTGATACCGCACTCCCTGACCGCCAGCCCCTGCCGCGTCCAGACCTGCGTCAGTATCTGACCGCGCTTGGCCCGGTGGCGGTGTTCGGGGCCAGCAATTTTCCGCTGGCCTTTTCTACGGCAGGAGGCGATACCGCATCCGCGCTGGCGGCGGGTTGTCCGGTGGTGGTGAAAGCCCATCCCGGACATATGGCGACGGCGGAATTGACTGCCCAGGCGATTGTGCGTGCGGTCGCGGCATCTGGCCTGCCTGCGGGCGTTTTTAACATGATTTTCGGCACCGATATTGGCGCGGATCTGGTTCGCCATCCGGCGATTCAGGCGGTGGGTTTTACCGGTTCGCTGCGCGGCGGTAAGGCGCTCTGGCAGCTGGCGCAGCAGCGTCCGCAGCCGATCCCCGTCTTTGCGGAAATGTCGGCCATTAACCCGCTGATTATTCTTCCGCAGGCCGTCGCCACGCGGGCAGAAACGCTGGCCAATGAGCTGGTGTCCTCTTTCACTTTGGGATGTGGGCAGTTTTGTACCAAGCCGGGGCTGATCCTTGTCTTACGCGGCGAGGGTATGTCCCGCTTCACGCAGGCGCTGAAGGTCGCGGTTGACCAAGCACCGGCACAGATCATGCTGAATGCCCCGACGCTTGCCCATTATGAAGAGGGGGTCAGCGCGCTTGAGGCACATCCGCATATTCAGCGCTTGGCAGGGTCTGATGAATCGGTTATCGGCCGCGCGCAGGCCCGGTTGTATCAGGCTCCGGCTTCGCTGCTGCTGGCACAGGATCCACTGCTACAGCAGGAAGTGTTTGGCCCGCTGGCGGTGTTGGTCGAGGTGGCCGATGAGGCGGAGTTGCAGTCCATTTTGCGCGTGATTCCGGGCCAACTGACGGCAACCGTGCACGCCGAATCTGATGATGGGCCGCTGGCGCAGCGCCTGCTGCCAGCCCTCACTGAAAAAGCGGGACGCGTTTTGTTTAACGGTTATCCAACCGGTGTCGAGGTTTGTGATGCCATGGTGCACGGTGGTCCGTGGCCTGCCACCACCGATGCTCGCGGTACCTCGGTAGGGACGCAATCCATCGACCGTTTTTTACGCCCGGTATGCCTGCAAAATGTGCCTGCCGCGCTGCTTCCGCCTGCTGTCCAGGATGACAACCCTCTGAACCTGCTGCGCCTGATTAACGGGCAGTGGACCCGGGAAGCCATTTCCCCCTCTGTTGACTGAAGGGCATGACCATGACGATTCACTCTACGCACCAAACACAGGCCCGCGTTGCTGAGGTGGGTAAATTTAAAAAGCAGCTAACGCTAACCGACCTGACGTTTATTGGGCTTGGGGCTATCTTCGGTTCCGGCTGGCTGTTTGCCGCAAGCCATGTGGCATCGATTGCCGGACCTGCGGGCATTGCCTCGTGGGTCATCGGCGGAATTGCCGTTTTGCTGTTGGGGATTGTCTATTGTGAGCTGGGCGCGGCACTGCCTCGTGCCGGGGGGATTATCCGTTATCCGGTCTTTTCCCACGGTGAGTTGATGGGGTATCTGCTTGGATTTATTACGCTGATTGCGTTTTCAAGCCTCATCTCCATAGAGATTGTTGCCGCGCGGCAGTATGCGGCAGCATGGTTCCCGATGCTGACTCAAACTGGCTCAAGCGACCCAACGTTGCTGGGATGGATAGTGCAGTTTTTGCTGCTGTGTTTGTTCTTCGGGCTGAATTACTACAGCGTAAAAACGTTTGCCCGTTCCAATAACATCATCAGTATTCTGAAATTTTTGGTGCCGCTAGCGGTCGTTGTGACGCTATTTACCTTTTTCAAACCTGAGAACCTGCACGTTCAGGGGATTGCACCCTTTGGTATGTCGGGCGTTGAGGCTGCGATTAGCGCCGGTGGGATCATCTTCGCCTACCTGGGGTTGACGCCAATTATTTCTGTAGCGAGTGAAGTAAAGAATCCGCAGCGTACCATCCCGGTGGCGCTGATTTTATCCGTGGTGCTGTCGACGATTATTTACGTGCTGTTGCAGCTGGCATTTCTTGGCAGTATTCCGACCGAAATGCTGGGTGGCGGCTGGGCGGAGATCAGCAAGCAATTCTCGCTGCCGTACCGGGATATCGCCATTACGCTCGGTATGGGCTGGCTGGCGTTTATGGTGGTGTGCGACGCGATTGTCTCCCCAAGTGGTACCGGCAATATCTACATGAACGCCACGCCGCGCGTGATTTATGGTTGGGCGAAAGCTGGCACCTTCTTTAAGACGTTTACCCACATCGATAAAGAGTCTGGCATTCCGCGTCCGGCGCTGTGGCTGACCTTTGCATTGTCTATCTTCTGGACATTGCCGTTCCCGTCATGGGAACAGCTGATAAGCGTGGTGTCGGCGGCGCTGGTACTGAGCTACGCCATTGCCCCGGTCACGGCGGCGGGGCTACGTCGTAATGCACCGGATTTGCCGCGCCCATTCCGCGTGCGTGCCTTCGGGATTATCGGTCCGGTGTCGTTTGTGATTTCGGCGCTGATTGTATTCTGGTCTGGCTGGGGCACGCTGTCATGGCTGCTGGGTCTGCAGATTGTGATGTTTGTCGTCTATGTGCTTTGCAAATCAAAAGTGCCGGTACACACCGTGAGTCTGGCGCAGCAGGTGAAATCGTCTCTGTGGCTTATCGCCTTCTACGCGCTGATTATGCTCTTCTCCTGGCTGGGCAGTTTTGGGGGCACAGGGGTGATTGGTCATCCGTGGGATACGGTGGTGGTAGCGGTGATGTCGCTGGGAATTTACTACTGGGGTGAGCGAACCTGTCTGCCGCGGGCTAACTTTACCGGTGATGAAGAAGAGTAAAGGAGTCGGTCATGGAGATGGTAAACCTCTCGTTAACAGAGGCTTATGCGCTGGCATATAAGGTGCTGCGCGGGAACGGATTCAGTGAAGCGCATGCCGTGGCGATCGCGACAAACGTGACCCACGGTGAGCGTGATGGCTGTGCCTCGCATGGTTTGTGGCGGTTGCTGGGGATTGTGGAGACGCGACGTAAAGGAAAGGTGTCACCTGACGCTGAGCCGGTTATCACCGATACCGCGCCGGCCATTGTGAAGGTGGACGCCGGTGGGGCATTTTCCCTGCTGGCATTCGAGCGCGCGCTTCCACTGTTGATAGAAAAGGCGCGCCACAGCGGTATTGCAGCCCTTGCGATTAACCGCTGTGTGCATTTTTCGGCGCTGTTTGCCGACGTTGAGCCGCTCACGGAGGCGGGGCTGGTGGCGCTGGCGACGACGCCCAGCCATGCGTGGGTTGCTCCCGCAGGCGGGACGCAGCCGCTTTTTGGCACTAACCCGATAGCATTTGGCTGGCCGCGTGAAGAAAAACCCCCGTTTATCTTCGACATGGCCACCAGTGCGGCGGCACGGGGAGAGATCCAACTCCATCAACGGGCGGGAAAAGCGGTGCCGGAAGGGTGGGGGATTGACGGTGACGGTCAGGCCACCACCGACGCGCAGGCGATCCTCGACGGTGCGATGTTGACGTTTGGCGGGCATAAAGGGTCTGCACTGGCGGCAATGGTGGAACTGCTTGCCGGACCGCTCATCGGCGATATGACCAGCGCGGAATCGCTGGCGTGGGATAAGGGGGCTGGTGGGTTGCCCTATGGTGGCGAGCTGATTCTGGCCCTGGACCCGGCCCGCTTTCTGGGACGGGAGGCTCCGCAGCATCTGGCACGTGCCGAGAGACTCTTTGCCGATATGCAGCGGCAAGGAGCGCGTTTGCCGGGCGAGCGTCGCTATCATTCCCGTACGCGTACAACTCGTGACGGTGTGGAAATAGCCCATTCGCTGTTCAAGGATATATCTGCGTTAGTGAAATAATTATCGCGAGAACAGGAGGGATGATGTCCCTCCTGTTATACGTTTATATAAATAGTTACTGTGATTAGCGATGCGCAGGTGTTAGCGCACCTTCGTATCTAGCTAATAAAACCCCTGTAAATTCCCCCAGTGATCTTCGGTAAGTCCAGATGTAAATAAGATGAAATAAGCGCGAATAGCACGCTTTCGGAATAAATAGAAAACACCTTCACCCCAATAAATCCGGTATTATTCATCGCATTTATTCATTATCTTTCACGCGCCTGAATATCCCCACGCTCCAGAAAACAACGCCTGTCGGCATCAGACCAAAAATGCGATCTAACTCACTGAAGCAAATAGCAAACTCTGAAACAACGCTTAATTGTACACTTTGCTTTACACTTTTAGTGATGTGAATCACAAATATAAACCCGCGAAGTGATCCGACTCTCACAAATTGGGGTGTACTCATTGAGCAATACATTATGAGAACAGCCTGGAAAGTTAAGTTTTCAGTATTTTCCCTCTCCAGTGACATGCAACGGTGAAGGGCAATTCAACACGCAAAAAAAACTCGTTGAATATGAACGGGTAAAAAAATGACGTGTGATTTGCATCACTCACATTTACAGCTTTTTAAATTATTGCCAGTGATTAATGTTGACCGGGCTATTTCCATAATCAATCAAATCTTGCATAGTGCCTCCACATTATTTCTCCCCCTGGCTCAGGAGGCGAATAGTTATATTTCATCAGACTTTATTGATGAACCAGGTATGATTTACTTCACATTAATACGTACATGACCACTGTTACTGGAGAAACAAAATGAATTATCCGGCAGAACCCTTCCGTATTAAAAGCGTTGAAACTGTATCTATGATCCCGCGTGATGAGCGCCTTAAGAAAATGCAGGAAGCGGGTTACAATACTTTCCTGTTAAATTCGAAAGATATTTATATTGACCTGCTGACCGACAGTGGCACTAACGCAATGAGCGACAAGCAGTGGGCCGGAATGATGATGGGTGATGAAGCTTACGCGGGCAGCGAAAACTTCTATCATCTGGAAAGAACCGTGCAGGAACTGTTCGGCTTTAAACATATTGTTCCGACTCACCAGGGGCGTGGCGCAGAAAACTTATTATCACAACTGGCTATTAAACCAGGGCAATATGTTGCCGGGAATATGTATTTCACTACCACCCGTTATCACCAGGAAAAAAATGGTGCGGTGTTTGTCGATATTGTTCGTGACGAAGCGCACGATGCCGGTCTGAATATTGCTTTTAAAGGTGATATCGATCTTAAAAAATTACAAAAACTGATTGATGAAAAAGGCGCCGAGAATATTGCCTATATCTGCCTGGCGGTGACGGTTAACCTCGCAGGCGGGCAGCCGGTCTCGATGGCGAACATGCGTGCGGTGCGTGAACTGACGGCAGCGCACGGCATTAAAGTGTTCTACGATGCTACCCGCTGCGTAGAAAACGCCTACTTTATCAAAGAGCAAGAGCAGGGATTTGAGAACAAGAGCATCGCCGAGATCGTGCATGAGATGTTCAGCTACGCCGACGGTTGTACCATGAGTGGTAAAAAAGACTGTCTGGTGAACATCGGCGGCTTCCTGTGCATGAACGATGACGAAATGTTCTCTTCTGCCAAAGAGTTAGTCGTGGTTTACGAAGGTATGCCATCCTACGGCGGCCTGGCCGGACGCGACATGGAAGCGATGGCGATTGGCCTGCGCGAAGCCATGCAGTACGAGTACATCGAGCACCGCGTGAAGCAGGTTCGCTACCTGGGCGATAAGCTGAAAGCCGCTGGCGTACCGATTGTTGAACCGGTGGGTGGTCACGCGGTATTCCTCGATGCGCGTCGCTTCTGCGAGCATCTGACGCAGGATGAGTTCCCGGCACAAAGTCTGGCCGCCAGCATCTATGTGGAAACCGGCGTGCGCAGTATGGAGCGCGGAATTATCTCTGCGGGCCGTAATAACGTGACCGGTGAACACCACAGACCGAAACTGGAAACCGTGCGTCTGACTATTCCACGCCGTGTTTATACCTACGCGCATATGGATGTCGTGGCTGACGGTATTATTAAACTTTACCAGCACAAAGAAGATATTCGCGGGCTGAAGTTTATTTACGAGCCGAAGCAGTTGCGTTTCTTTACTGCACGCTTTGATTACATCTAAAAAATAGTTATGGCCCCATCACGTGATGGGGCTTTTTTGTATTCCTTTTCCATGAACAGGAAGCCTTTGCGGTGCCCGTTACCGTGACATAACTAAAAAAAGTAAACCCTGACTCCGACATTTTTATTATCCGCATGATGTACAAATGACAGCTGTAATTATAACGAATAGTCTACAGGAACATTTATCATGGATATTAATGCCATTGAGCGACAGAGTAGTACCCCCGGACTGATTAGCGGAACCATGTTGGTTATCGCGACCGTAGTGGGTGGCGGGATGTTCTCCCTGCCGATTGCGATGGCCGGCGTATGGTTCCCCGGTGCGTCTGTTATTCTTCTGTTTATCGCCATCATGATGTTATTAACCGGTCTGATGCTGGTTGAAGTCAACCTGCATTATGGCGCCGGTGCCAGTTTTAATACCTTTACTCAGGATTTATTAGGCCGTAAGTGGAATATCGTTGTCGGTATCGCTTTCGGCTTTGTGCTGTATATTCTGACTTATGCCTATATTTCCGGATCGTCAGCGGTGATGGCGCAAACCGTGTTCAAATACAGCGGCGTGCGCTTTCCGGCGAATATCTCGGTGGTGATCGTCAGTATGCTGGTCGGCGCGATTGCCTGGTACAGCTCCTTGCTGGTCGGACGCATCACTACCGTGTTGATTATCGGTAAGTTTATCGCGTTCTTTGCTACTTTCTCCGGGCTGGTTGGTCATATTGAAGTGGCGAAACTTGTCGACAGCGTGGCGGTGGCGCTGCCCAACTCACAGTACCTGCCTTACATTCTGATGACGCTGCCGTTCTGTATTATCTCGTTTGGTTTTCACGGTAACGTGCCGAGCCTGGTCAAGCTGTATGGCAAGAGTGGGGTCTCGAATATCACGCGTTCGATTATCATCGGTACGCTGTTTGCCTTGCTGCTGTACATCTTCTGGCTGGGCGTCACGATGGGTAACATCAGCCGTTCCGCGTTCCCGCCAATTATCGCCAAAGGCGGCAATATCGACGTGTTTGTTGAGGCCATCAGCGAGCTGTTCACCAGCCGCTATATGGATTTGATCCTGACCTTCTTCGGCAACTTCGCAGTAGCCAGTTCACTGTTGGCGGCGACGCTTGGCTTGTTCGATTACATCGCCGACCTGTTTCACTTCCCGGATGACGGCATGGGCCGACTGAAAACCGCGCTGGTGACCTACTTCCCGCCAGCCGCAGTGTGCTTCTTCTTCCCGAACGGTTTTGTGCACGCGATTGGCTATGCCGGTCTGGCCTTTACCATCTGGAGCGTGATCCTGCCGCCGTTCCTGGTGAAAGCCGCGCGGAAACGTTTTCCGACCGCCAGCTATACCGCGCCCTGTAATAACACCGTGCTTAACCTGGTGATTGTCTGTGGAGCGGTTGTCTATCTGACGGTTGTTCTGGACGTATTTGGTCTGCTGCCAACGTTTCGTTAGACGGAGTCAAAATGAAAAACGTGTTGTCTGTTCAGTCGTCAGTCGTTTATGGCTATGCCGGAAATAAAGCCGCTGTGTTGCCGATGCAGCTTTCGGGGATCGATGTCTGGCCGTTTTACACCGTACAGTTTTCCAACCACACCCAGTACGGGATGTGGCAGGGCATGGCGATGCCGCACGGCGAGCTGAGCGCCATCATCAGCGGGCTGGATGACCTGCAAAAGCTGGCGCAATGCGACGCTGTGCTGTCCGGGTATCTTGGAGATAAACGTCATTGTGAAGAGGTGATGCACGCGGTCACCACCATTCGTCAGCGTAATCCGCAGGCGCTCTATTTTTGCGATCCGGTGATGGGCGACCCGCAAAAAGGCTGCATTGTCGCGCAGGGCGTAGAGTCCTTTTTTGTCGATGATGCCATTCAACTGGCCGACATCATGGGACCGAATCTCTATGAGCTGGGCGTGCTGACGGGCAGGCAACTGCGTGGTTTTGACGAGGTGGTGGAAGCTGCGCAGCAGCTGGTGTCGTGGGGTGTGAAGAAGGTGCTGGTGAAGCATCTCGGCGACTGTTCGCGGGACAAACAGGCGTTTGAAATGCTGCTGGTGACGCCGGAACAGACGTTACACATTGCCCGGCCGCTGTATACCTTTGCCAAAATGCCGGTGGGCGTTGGGGATCTGATTTGCAGCGTGATGCTGGCCTCACTGCTCAATGGTTATGAGGACAAGCAGGCGCTGGAGCGGACCACCAGTGTCGTCGATGCGGTGATGCGACTGACGAAAGAGCATGATTCGTATGAACTGCGGCTGATAGATGCGCGTCACCAGATAATGGATCCGCAAATTCGCTATCGGGCAGCGGTACTGTAGCGCCACGAGGGGGCTCTATGTTTCTGACATTGCTGCGGCTTCAGCATCCTCTGGTCTACCGTTTCGCGTGGCTTCGTCTGTGGGTGGCGGTGTTAAGAGCATGCGGTCTGCGTAAGAGGAAGGGGTGAGTATTTTACGCTACTGTTGCTGCCGGATGCGGCTCGCGCCTTATCCGGCCTACAAATGAGCGTGAAACGCAGGCCTACAAATGAGTGTGAAATGTAGGCCTGATAAGCGAAGCGCCATCAGGCATAAGTGCCAGGTATTACACGCGGAAGTAGCGTGGTGTAATCAACGCGGAAAAGGCGTCGAACTTCTTCACCATCTTTTTCCAGAACAACATAACAACAATCCTCGATTTGAAACATCGGCGCTATTTTAGTCAGCGCCGACAAATCGTAAAGTCTGTTGCCTCGTTCCGTTCCTGGGGCGGTGTAAACCTTTTTGGTCACTGTGTCGTCAAATACGATTGCCGCGAATTTGACGGGGTTGACAATGGTTTACGCCATAAACCAGAAATAAAACAGACCGACTTTCAGGCCGAGGATCACAATGTAGGCGCAGCAGTATTTCATGGTGCCAGACATAATCTGGTTGGCCTGACCGTCCATTTTGGTGGCAGAAACCGCGATGGCGATGCTTTGCGGCGAAATCATTTTCCCCCCCGTAGCGCCAGAGGTATTGGCCGCCGCCAGCCAGTTAGGATCGATATGCAACTTGCTGGCAGCAATGGTTTGCAGCTTGCCGAACAGAATATTCGAGTTGGTATCGCTGCCGGTAACGAACGTGCCCAGAGCGCCAATCACCGGTGCGAGGAAGACGTATGAGCTGCCGGTCAGATCGACAATCGACTGCGCCAGCGTGGAGATAATCCCGCTGAGATCCATCACCGTGGCCAGCGCGACGATCGCCATAATTGCGACGATAGAGTTTTTAAGCTGGAAAATCGTTTTGATAAATACTTCCAGCATCCCGCGTGCGGACGCCCCCTGAATAAAACCGCCGATAATGGTCGCAAAGATGATCAGCATCCCCGGTGTGGTCACCCATTCAACTTTCAGTGCCATCGTTTTGCCGTCAGCCAACGTGAAATGCAGCACCGAAGCCAGTTGGGACGCCGCGCCTTTTATTGTCGGGAACAGCGGCGAACACAGCAGGATAAACACAAAAATAAACAGATAGATAGAGCCCACGCGGAACAGCACTTTTGCCGAGCGCGGCGTGGTTTCGCGGGTATGGCTGACCTCAATGCGCCACTCGGGATCGGTTTTTCCTTTGCGCAGGCGACTGACCATCGCCACGGCAAACAGGCTGACCAGGCTACCGGCAAAGGCGGGTAATTCCGCGCCAAGATGGATGGCGACAAAATATTGCGGAATCAGCGTGGAAATGCCGCAAATCAACGTGATCAGAAATACGCCACGAATGGCTTTCAGGCCGCCGCCAATAATGCAGACAATCACAAACGGCAGCAGGATATTAAACAGCGCGAGCTGCAAAATAATGGTTCCGCCTAAGGTATAAACCGGCAGATTAACCTGTTCAGCCAGAATAGAAACCGGGATCCCGACCGCGCCGAATGCGGTGGGAACGGTATTCGCCACGAGAGAAGCAATCGCTGCTTTCAGCGGGTTGAATCCCAGCGCAATGAGAATGCCGATCGGAATAGCGACCGCCGTGCCATAGCCCGCTGCGGCTTCAAGAAATCCACCAAAACACCATGAAATCAGCAGCACCTGAATACGCTTATCTTCGCTAATGCTGGCGAGAATATCGCGCAAAATATCCAGTGCTTTGGTCGCTTGCATGACGTTATAACTGAAAATAGCGCCGAGGATCACAATCACGATCGGCCATAGTCCCTTCAGTGCACCATAGCCTATCGCGGCTTTCAGATTTTGTACGGGCATTTCCCAGAATATTGCCGATAGTGCAGCGGTGAATACCAAAGAAATCAGTACGGAATAATGGATGGGCATTTTTAATTTCAGTATTAAAAATACCATAAGTAGTAAAGGAGAGAGTGCCAGGGCAAACATAAAATATTCGTTCATTGCTATTCCTGATTGGTTCATTAAACCTGATTTATATTTATGGCGGGAAGGCTACATTGCCGTGTAAATAAAATATGTAAACTGAATCGCTTCAGTGAATAAAGTAATTATGATTTTTAGTTTTGTAACTATTGTAATCTTTTAATTAAAATTCAATGCCAGATAAATATACTTAAGAGCAAGGTAAATACCCATAAGTAGTTATTTAATAACATTTTTAATAATGGTAGTGACGAAGGTAGTAATCATTCGAAACTATTTTATAAGGTGTTAATAACACTGTCGTTTTCAATATAAAAATGTGAGCAAGTCCGAAATAAATAAACATGGGTATTGCATATGCATGTTGATTAGGGGATTATTCGGTTTTGTCATACAAATGAAAATACAGACATTTGCGATTGTCCTGATATAAGAAGAGGAGAGTCGCTATCAAAGGAAAACGATCCGTGCATCATAATGAACCCAGACATTAGTAAAACAAGCAAATACAAAAACTGGGCGTGAAATACAGCTGAATCTTTGCTTGATATCGCGATATCAAGCGCAATAAACAGAAATGAAGCAATGGAGTAGTTATTGTGAATGTAAATTTCTTTGTTACCTGCATTGGTGACGCACTGAAATCACGGATGGCACGAGACTCCGTATTGCTGCTGGAAAAACTGGGTTGTCGCGTGAATTTCCCCGAGAAGCAAGGGTGTTGCGGTCAGCCAGCCATCAACAGCGGATACATCAAAGAGGCGATCCCCGGGATGAAAAACCTGATCGCCGCGCTGGAAGACAACGACGATCCGATTATCTCCCCGGCAGGCTCCTGCACCTACGCGGTAAAAAGCTACCCGACGTATCTGGCCGATGAACCGGAATGGGCGCTGCGTGCTGAAAAAGTTTCCGCGCGTATGCAGGATCTCACCTCCTTTATCGTCAACAAACTGGGCGTGGTGGACGTTGGTGCCAGCCTGCAGGGCCGCGCTGTGTATCATCCTTCCTGTAGCTTGACCCGCAAACTGGGAGTGAAGGAAGAGCCGCTTACGCTGCTGAAAAACGTGCGCGGACTGGAGCTGTTGACTTTTGCCGATCAGGATACCTGTTGCGGCTTTGGCGGGACGTTCTCGGTCAAGATGGCCGAGATATCCGGTGAGATGGTGAAAGAGAAAGTCTTACATCTGATGGATGCAAAGCCGGAATTTTTGATTGGCGCAGACGTTAGCTGCCTGCTGAACATTGGCGGCCGACTGCAACGGGAAGGCCAGCCGGTCAAAGTGATGCATATTGCTGAAGTGCTGATGAGCCGCTGAGGGGAAAGAGATGTCGATAAAAACCAGCGATGTAGAATTTAAACTGCGTATTCGTCAGCAGATAGAAGATCCGATCATGCGCAAAGCCGTGGCTAATGCGCAGGAGCGTATCGGCGCGAATCGGCAAAAAATGGTCGATGAGTTAGGCCACTGGGAAGACTGGCGCGATCGTGCCAGCCAGATCCGCGATCACGTTCTGAGCAACCTCGACGCTTACCTGTACCAACTCTCCGAGAAAGTGACGGAAAACGGCGGACACGTCTATTTCGCCAAAACAAAAGAAGATGCCACTCGCTACATTTTGCAGGTCGCGCAGAGTAAAAATGCGAAGAAGGTGGTGAAGTCCAAGTCGATGGTGACCGAAGAAATCGGCGTCAACCACGTGCTGCAGGATGCCGGAATCCAGGTGATCGAAACCGATCTCGGGGAATATATCCTGCAGTTGGATCAGGATCCGCCTTCGCATGTCGTGGTTCCGGCGATTCATAAAGATCGCTACCAGATCCGCCGCGTGCTGAACGAACGTCTGGGGTATGACGGCCCGGAAACCCCGGAAGCCATGACCTTGTTCATTCGTCAGAAGATCCGCGAGGATTTCCTCAGTGCCGAAATCGGTATTACTGGCTGTAACTTTGCCGTGGCGGAAACCGGCTCGGTGTGTCTGGTGACCAACGAAGGCAACGCGCGCATGTGCACCACGCTACCGAAAACGCACATTGCGGTGATGGGCATGGAGCGTATCGCGCCGACCTTTGCCGAGGTGGATGTGCTGATTACCATGCTGGCGCGCAGCGCCGTGGGCGCACGTCTGACGGGCTACAACACCTGGCTGACCGGCCCGCGTGAGGCGGACAACGTTGACGGACCGGAAGAGTTCCATCTGGTGATTGTCGATAACGGTCGCTCGCAGGTGCTGGGCTCAGAGTTTCGCGATGTGCTGCGCTGCATCCGCTGCGGAGCCTGTATGAACACCTGTCCGGCGTACCGCCACATCGGCGGACACGGCTATGGCTCTATCTATCCCGGCCCTATCGGCGCGGTGATTTCTCCGCTGCTCGGCGGCTATAAAGATTTTAAAGACCTGCCGTACGCCTGTTCTTTGTGCACGGCTTGTGACAGCGTCTGCCCGGTGCGTATTCCGTTGTCAAAACTGATCCTGCGTCATCGCCGGGTGATGGCCGAGGAGGGCATTACGCCGAAAGCCGAGCGACGGGCGATCAAGATGTTCGCCTATGCCAATAGCCATCCGGGGCTGTGGAAAGTCGGGATGATGGCGGGCGCGCATGCGGCGAGCTGGTTTATCAATGGCGGCAAAACCCCGCTCAAGGTTGGCGCGATTGGTGACTGGATGGAGGCGCGCGATCTGCCTGATGCTGACGGCGAGAGCTTCCGTAGCTGGTTTAAGAAACATCAGGCGCAGGAGAAAAAGAATGGATAACCGTACCGCGTTTTTAAACACCATCGCCCAGGCGCTGGGTCGCCCGCTGCGCTTCGAGCCGCAAGCAGATGCCGCGCCGGTTAACAACTATGCCAACGAGCGCCTGACCGAGCTTAGCCCCGAGCAGCGCTGCTCTGCGTTTATCCAGTTTGCCAGCGAAGTGATGCTGGCCCGCTGCGAACTGACCAGCGAGGACCAGGCCGCAGACGCGGCGCTGCGCCTGTGTAAAGAATTGGGTCAGCAACCTGTGGTGCTGAGCGGCGACAGTCGGCTGGTGGATCTGGGTATCACCGAACGCTTACAGCAGGAATGCCACGCTGTGGTCTGGGACCCAGCGCGTGGTAGCGAAAATATTACTCAGGCCGAGCAGGCGAAAGTGGGCGTGGTGTATGCCGAGTATGGCCTGACTGAGTCCGGCGGCGTGGTACTGTTTTCCGCACCAGAGCGCGGGCGCTCCCTGAGCCTGTTGCCGGAGTCCTCGATTTTCGTGCTGCGTAAAAGCACCATCCTGCCGCGCGTGGCGCAGCTGGCAGAAAAGCTGCATCAGAAAGCACAGGCCGGTGAGCGTATGCCATCATGCATTAATATCATCAGTGGACCCAGCTCGACGGCGGATATTGAGCTTATCAAGGTGGTTGGGGTGCATGGCCCGGTGAAAGCGGTGTATCTGATTATTGAGGATTGTTGAGGCAGGATGGAAAACCGCTCTGGCGCTATAGGCCAGAGCGGTATCGACGTTATGCAATCATGCTGATGATCAACACGATAATCAGGCCAACCACGGAGTTTACCAGCTCCAGCAGACCCCAGGTTTTCAGCGTATCCTTCACCGACAGGTCAAAGTAGCCTTTGAACAGCCAGAACGAAGCATCGTTGATATGGGTCAGGGTGTTGGAGCCGGCCGCTGTTGCCAGCACCAGCAACGCCGGGTCGACGCCCACCAGTTGACCGGTTGCCGGGTCGAGGATCGCTGCGCTAATAATCCCCGCCGCCGTCATGGCTGAGACCACGCCCTGACCCGTTGCCAGACGAATCAGCACGGTTATCAACCACGCCATGATGTAGGGAGAAATATTGCCGTGCGACATCAGCATGCCGATGGTATCGCCGATGCCGGTATCGATAATGGTTTGCTTCAGTACGCCGCCCGCGCCGATGATCAGGATCACCATGGCGATGCTTTTCACCGCGTTTTCAAAGGCGTTCATCACCCACTGCATATCGTGACCGCGCGCGGTACCAAACAGCACGAAGGCGACAACCATGGCGATAAACATCGCAATCGGCGAGGAGCCTAAGAAGTTGACCACTTCCCACGCCTGCGTCCCTTTCACCAGCCAGATGTTGGCGATGGTGGTGGAGATCATGATGATCGCCGGGATCAGCGGCACCAGAATAGACACGCCGAAGGACGGCAGGTTGTTCTGGTCAACCGGTACGTCGGCCTTCATGAATGACGGCGTTGGACGATCGAGGTTGCCGAGGAATTTCGGCAGGATAAGTCCGGCGCAGATCACGCTCGGAATGGTCACCAGGATACCATAGATGTAAACCATGCCCATGTCAGCGCCGTAGGCGTTAACCAGCGCGACCGGACCCGGCTGCGGTGGGAACAGTGAGTGGGCGGTGGTGGCGGCGGCAACCGCAGGAATCGCCAACTTAAGGAACGGGATCTTCGCTTCCGCGGCAATGACGATCACCAGCGGTGCCAGCATAATAAACGCCACTTCATAGAACATCGCCAGGCCGAAGATCAGACCAATAATGATCACCGACAGCTGCACGTAACGTAGACCGAGTCGCGCCAGTAGCGTATGGGCAATCTGATGCGCCGCGCCGGAGTCAACCATCAGCTTACCGATGACTGCCCCGAATACCACGATAATCGCCAGCTCCCCCAGCGTGCTGCCAAAACCGGATTTCATGGTATGCAGCAGTTCCATTAAATCCATTCCCGCCAGCATACCGACCGAGAGTGCCGCCAGCAGCAGAGCGACCATCGAGTTTATTTTGAATCTTAAATTGAGCACTAGCATCAGGCCGATGCCGAATACAACCCACAGAATATTGAGAACGTGCATATAACGTCTACCTTACTTTGGTTGAACTATTATGATTTTGGTTGAGATGTTACATATATTGGTCAACCTATGATGCGATGGATGTCACATTGCGTTACATGTTTACATTAATACTGGGTTGTATGGCCGTTCATTAGCGGTATGGTCAGCAGATATCGTGATTTGGTTAACCAATTAATCGCTTCAGGTTGACATGTAATACCAAAAGGAGGAATTTATGTGCCATATCGTCGAGTCCATAACGTAAACGAGGAATAAAACATGGAACAGACATGGCGCTGGTATGGTCCTAACGATCCGGTCACCTTAGCGGATGTGCGTCAGGCGGGTGCAACGGGCGTTGTCACTGCCTTGCACCATATCCCGAACGGGGAAGTGTGGACGGTTGATGAGATCCTGAAACGCAAAGCCATTATTGAGCAGGCGGGCCTGGTATGGTCGGTCGTCGAAAGCGTACCGATCCACGAAGACATTAAAACCCGTTCCGGCAACTATCAGCAGTGGATTGCCAACTACCAGCAAAGCCTGCGTAACCTGGCCGAGTGCGGCATTCGTACCGTGTGCTACAACTTTATGCCGGTTCTCGACTGGACCCGTACCGACCTGGAATACGTCCTGCCGGACGGCTCCAAAGCGCTGCGTTTCGATCAAATTGAATTTGCCGCCTTTGAGCTGCATATCCTTAAACGCCCGGGCGCGGAAGCGGACTACTCCGCCGAAGAGATTGCGCAGGCGAATGAACGCTTCACCACCATGAGCGAAGAAGACAAAGCACGTCTGACCCGCAATATCATCGCCGGTTTGCCGGGCGCGGAAGAGGGCTACACGCTCGACCAGTTCCGCCAGCATCTTGAACGCTATAAGGATATCGATAAAGCTGCGCTGCGTGAGAATTTTGCCGTCTTCCTGAAGGCGATTATTCCGGTAGCAGAAGAGGTCGGTGTGCGTATGGCGGTACATCCTGACGATCCGCCGCGCCCAATCCTTGGCCTGCCACGCATTGTTTCCACCGTGGAAGACATGCAGTGGATGGTCGATACGGTCAACAGCATGGCGAACGGTTTCACCATGTGTACCGGCTCCTACGGTGTTCGTGCGGATAACGACCTGGTCGACATGATCAAACAGTTTGGCCCGCGTATTTACTTCACCCATTTGCGCTCCACGCTGCGTGAAGATAACCCGAAAACCTTCCATGAAGCGGCGCATCTAAATGGCGACGTTGACATGTACGAAGTGGTGAAAGCGATCGTTGAGGAAGAACAGCGCCGTAAAGCCGAGGGCAAAGAGGATCTGATCCCTATGCGCCCGGACCACGGTCACCAGATGCTTGACGACCTGAAAAAGAAAACCAACCCAGGTTACTCCGCGATTGGTCGCCTGAAAGGCCTGGCGGAAGTGCGTGGCGTTGAGATGGCTATCCAGCGCGCTTTCTTTAGCCGCTAAAGCAGTGTTGCCGGTCGCCTGTCTGGCCGGCTTTTTTCTTTTCTCTCCGTTGGTCTTTCCGACGGGATCTGGAGTTCACAATGACAACGACAATTGCCAATAGCAACCTGCCGGTTGCACGCCCTGCATGGGACAGCTCTCGTCTGCAATCCCGCATTGTTCACCTGGGATGCGGCGCTTTTCACCGCGCGCATCAGGCGCTGTACACCCACCATCTGCTGGAAACCACCGACAGCGACTGGGGTATCTGTGAAGTTAACCTGATGCCGGGTAATGACTGCATACTGATTGAAAACCTGCGCAAGCAGCAATTGCTGTATACCGTGGCGGAAAAAGGCGCGGACAACACCGTGCTGAAAGTGATCGGCTCGATGAAAGAAGCGCTGCACCCAGAGCTTGACGGCTGTGATGGTATTTTACAGGCCATGGCACGCCCGCAGACGGCAATTGTCTCGCTGACGGTCACGGAAAAAGGCTACTGCACCGATGCTGCCAGCGGCCAGTTAGATCTCAATAACCCGCTGATTAAACACGATCTGGCAAATCCATCCGCGCCGAAATCGGCGATTGGTTACATCGTACAGGCGCTGCATCTGCGTCGTGAGCAGGGGCTGGCGGCCTTTACCGTGATGTCCTGCGATAACGTGCGTGAAAATGGGCATGTGGCGAAAGTCGCGGTGCTGGGCCTGGCGCAGGCGCGTGACCCGCAGCTGGCGCAGTGGATTGAAGCGAACGCCACTTTCCCGTGTACCATGGTAGACCGCATTGTTCCGGCGGCAACGCCGGAAACGTTGCAGGAGATTGCCGACAAGTTGGGCGTTTACGATCCGTGCGCTATCGCCTGCGAACCGTTCCGCCAGTGGGTGATTGAAGACAACTTTGTTAACGGTCGCCCTGACTGGGACAAAGTCGGCGCACAGTTTGTTGCCGACGTAGTACCGTTTGAAATGATGAAACTGCGCATGCTCAACGGCAGCCACTCTTTCCTCGCTTATCTGGGCTATCTCGGCGGTTATGAAACCATCGCTGACACCATGACCAATCCAGCATACCGCAAAGCGGCGTTTGCACTGATGATGCAGGAGCAAGCGCCGACGCTTTCGATGCCGGAAGGTACCGATCTCAACACCTACGCGATGCTGCTGATCGAGCGTTTCAGCAACCCATCTCTGCGCCACCGTACCTGGCAGATTGCGATGGACGGCAGCCAGAAACTGCCACAGCGTCTGCTGGATCCGGTGCGTCTGCATCTGCAAAACGGTAGCGGCTGGCGTCATCTGGCACTGGGCATCGCGGGCTGGATGCGCTACACCCACGGTGTAGATGAACAGGGGCAGGTCATTGATGTTGTCGACCCAATGCAGGCCGAATTCCAGCGCATTAACCAACAGTTCCAGGGAGCCGAACGCGTGACGGCTCTGCTGGGGTTGAGCGGCATTTTTGGTCATGATCTGGCGGAAAACGCCGACTTTGTTGCGACGGTTACCGCGGCGTATCAACAGCTGTGTGAACACGGCGCACGCGAGTGCGTTGCAGCGTTAAGCGCTGACGCATAACCTCCCAGGTATGACGGGTCAATCAAAATACTAATTTGGTTGACCCGTTTTCTGTTTTTGGCTTCCCGCAAATGCTATAGTTCAGGCGAAAAAACGTTATTGGTAGGCCGGATAAGGTGTGCGCAGTCATCCAGCCTCCGGATTCTGAATTGACGCATCTGACGGACATAACACGATGAAATCAAACACTTCTCAGCAAAGACCCTATCAGGAAGTGGGTGCAATGATCCGCGATCTGATTGTCCAGACGCCGTACCAGCCTGGTGAGCGCTTGCCGCCGGAGCGTGAAATCGCCGAGAGACTCAATGTCACTCGCACGGTGGTGCGCGAAGCGTTAATCATGCTGGAAATTAAAGGTCTGGTGGACGTGCGTCGTGGCGCCGGGATCTACGTACTCGACAATGCAGAAGCTCAGACCATCGACAGTTCGGATGTGAATCATTGCAATGATGCAGGCCCGTTTGAGCTGCTCCAGGCGCGACAGCTGCTGGAAAGCAACATCGCCGAATTTGCCGCGCTGCAGGCCACCCGCGAAGATATCGTCAAAATGCGCCAGGCGTTGCAACTGGAAGAGCGGGAGCTGGCCTCCAGCGAACCGAACGGTTCTGAAAGCGGTGACATGCAGTTCCATCTCGCTATCGCCGAGGCCACGCATAACAGCATGCTGGTGGAGCTGTTTCGCCAGTCATGGCAGTGGCGCGAGAACAACCCGATGTGGATCCAGCTTCATAGCCATCTCGATGATACCCACTATCGTAAAGAGTGGATGGGCGACCATAAACAGATCCTGGCGGCGTTAATCAAAAAGGATGCCCGCGCGGCCAAGCTGGCGATGTGGCAGCATCTGGAAAACGTCAAACAGCGCCTGCTGGAGTTTTCAAATGTTGATGACATCGACTTCGATGGCTATCTGTTTGACTCCTGGCCGCTGGATAAAGTTAACGCTTGATTTTACCACCTCTCATGCGGGCTGTTCCGGCCCGCTCGGCATTGCATAGCAACCTTTCTTTTCACGTCTTAAACCTCATGTAAAAAATGGTTTCCATAGTCTTCAGTGATCATTTTTTTCGCCGCCCTGTGTGATGTAAATTGATTTTCATCAATTAAAAACAACTTATTTTTGCTTGCGAAAAAATGCGCTATTTACCTTATTTTTACCTTTTCGTGCGTATTTTTAGACAAAACTGGTCTGTATTAAGTGAGAATCAAAGTGATTTCCGCTGCGGTTAGGGCAGGGCCGCCTGGCATAGCAGCGCATAAAAACACGTGGTTTGCGTAAAAGTAGACATTAATAACGATATGTAACCTATTGGCAGCAATGATGTTTTGAATGCATGTCATTTTACATGTGAATGATTCATGCCTTTTTAATCAAATGAATAAAAACGAATATGTGTAAAGCTAACATTACACATTATTCTATAATCAAGTTATCTTTCATTTGAAATAGTGTTCCAGTTTTTCTTTGTTTATTAACAGTTTCATTACTATTGTGACTGTATTTTGCCGTTGACATGTTTTTACACTGACTGCATATTTCATCGCCATAAGCGTGTTTGCGTTCAGGAGATGACTATGCCCTCTCGAGATTACCCTGATATCCGAAAAGCCAGGGGAACCCGATCAAAAGATATGGTTCTATTAAGTGCCCGTGTCGATACTTCTCTATGGGAATATGTTCGGACGCTGGCATTTGAAACCCGTAAAAGTAAACAAGACATTATTGCCGAGGCATTAATGTTGCATCGCTCTATTAATGAGAGCACAAGCGAAGAATCTAAGTAATTACTCTCTGTTCGGGTTTTATTTAAAACCCAAAATTGAAATAGGTCTTGCCACTTCATTATTGCCTTTATTGGTATATTTTTTCGGTGTGTTATTGGTGTTTCCCCTTATCTGGAGGGGACTTTTTTATGTGGGCATTCCGCCTTCATAACAAAGTTGATAGCAAAATTCACAATTAAAAGTGAGTAATAACATGAAAAAGTCAGTAGTGGCATTAGCTGTAATAGCATTAGGGGTAACCTCCGTTCATGCAGCGGAAATTTATAATAAAGATGGCAACAAACTGGATCTGTACGGCAAAGTCAAAGCGGTCCATTCCTGGAGTGACGGCACTAATGCCGATGGTACCTACGCGCGTCTGGGTTTTCGCGGTGAGACACAAATCAACGATCAACTGACCGGTTATGGCCAATTTGAGAGTCAGTTTGATGCCTCTAAAGCAGAAGGTTCTCAGAATGGCGTTAACACACGTCTGGCGTTTGCTGGCCTGGATTACGGCCATGACGTTAGCTTTGACTACGGTCGTAACTACGGTATCGCTTACGACGTGGGAGCTTACACTGACACTCTCTCAGAGTTCGGCGGTGACTCCTATGAAAATACTGACCGCTTCCTTACTACACGCACTTCTGGCGTTGCAACACTCCGCACCAAAAATCTGTTTGGTGCCGTTGATGGCTTGAGCCTGGGCGCGCAATATCAGGGTCAGGATGATTCCGATAAGGATCCGACGAAACAGCACGGCAACGGCTACGGCTTCTCCCTGGGCTACGACAATATCGCTGATTCCGGCGTATCTGCCATTGCAGCCTACACCAACAGTTCTGTGACTGCTCAGCAGAAACAAAATGGTTGGGATGGCGAAAACGCAGAATTCTGGGGTGCTGGCCTGAAATATGATGCAAACGCTATCTACGTTGCGACCATGTACGGCGAATCCCACAACCTGATTCAGGATGCGGACAAAGCGCAGCACTTTGAAGCGATGGCGGCCTATGTGTTTGATTTTGGTCTGCGTCCGAACGTGGCTTACGTTCATGCGCGTGATAACAACAACACTGATCTGACCGAATACGTTGCGCTGGGCACAGACTACTACTTCAACAAAAACATGGTTGCTGATGTGGGTTACAAAATTAACCTGCTCGATGGCAAAGACGGCGACAATCAGGTTGTTGCGGGTCTGACCTATCAGTTCTAAGTAGTTATACTAGTACGAAAAAGGCGTCTTGGTTAAGACGCCTTTTTTACATCTGTTGGAGTTTAAACCGGCTGACTTTCTTTCATCTGTACACCGCTAAACAGCCATTGCCAGATGCCCACTTTTACCCATGCGACCACACAGAGGATCAGATAAAAAAGCGGATTATGGGTAATGGTAACGCGCATGACTTCCATTAAATCCACATGCAAATTTCCGGCAATTGCCATATTGATAACAAAAATAGAGGCTACCGCGCTGGCCAGTAAAATAAGTATGGCATGTAACTTTGTTATCTCTGGTAACTTGCCAGAGGCCCATTGCCATAAGAATGTTGTTGATAACAGGAAGATAATAAACAATCCCAGTGCGCCAAACAGGCCAAAGTCTTTATAATCCTTTAGCGTGCCAATTAAACCCGCCAAAATAATTAACCCCAGTAGTATTTTTTTAAACCACGACATGTGCCTTTCCCGAAGATGGTGTTGATGTTGAATTAATATGTCCATTTTTACGCATTTTAAATTGAGTTTATAAATGAACAGCCGGGAATTATAAATTGTCTGACGGGTAATTGCCGATTATTTGCGGTTTATTAAATGCTGACATTTAATTACGGACTAATCCGAATATATCTTCTTTAGACGTTAGCCGGTTATACCCTTTTGGGCGAGGCGAAACGCTGTTTGTATAATTGCGTGAGGCTGATAAGTGCCGCAATAAACAACGCGACCGCGCCGCACACCGTGGCGTTTACGATTGCCTGAGCGCCGCTTCCCAGCAGGCTGGTTAATAGCGGACCAAGTATTTGTCCAATGCCGTAAGTCAGAGTGACCAGGCCCAGCAGATTAATATTGCGCGGCACGCTTAGTTGACGGGCAAGCGGCATCACCAGTGAAGTAGTTCCCATAAACGTTGCGCCAAACCCCATGCTGCTTATCACCAGCAGCGGCAAGGAGCCGCTGGCGAGCGTCATGACCACGCAGGCGCTTTGAATCAGCAAATTCGCCGTCAGGCATTGCAATACTCCCCAGCGTCGGGCGGCCCACAGCCAGGCGAAACACCCCGGAATTATCGATATGCCGACCAGCGACCAGAGATGGGCAGTCAACAGCGGCGAACCGGCACTTTTCGCCATTAGCGGCAGGTAGGTGGCGACAATGATGTAGCCAAATCCGGCCAGCCCGTACAGTAGAGCCAGCAGCCACCAGGACATAGGCTGATGCTCTGTTTTTACCGGGGCCGCAGCGGGGAGCACGTGATCGCGAGATGGCAGGAGTATAACCAGTAGCACAAAGAACAGAGCCGAGGCTGCCGCTGCGCCCAGCCAGAGCGTGTGCGATGAAAGCGCAAAATGCAGACCGCTAATGACATATTCATTGCCCAGCAAAATACCTGCACCAACGCCGGAGAACAACGCCGCGATCACGAAGGGATGCCGGGTATGATGCAGAACGATCATTGAGCCAAAGATCATCATACCGGCACTGGCGACGCCAGCCAGAAAGCGGATCAGCATCACCAGCGCGGGCTGCGTAAAGCTGGCCATCGCCAGTATCAGTCCTGCGGTAGCGAGCGCGGACGTTAGCAACATCGGGCGTAAGCGAGAGGGAAGATGGAAGAGCCCGAAGGAGAAGAGCAGGCTTCCTGCCAGATACCCGGCGTAGTTGGCGCTGGCAATCCAGGAGAGTTGGTCAAACGTAAATTGACCTTCCGACAGCAGCACCGGCAGCATTGGCGTATACAGAAAGCGCCCAATTCCCATACCCAGTGTTAAGACCAGCATGCCAAAAAGCGCGACGCTGATGGCATGACGATTTGAATCTGGGCTTCCCTGGGACATACGGACTCTCATTTCGCGCTGTTAGCTGATAATTGTTATATTACATGCGCAAATGATAATGAAAAGTAAAATAGCGCAAGGCCTAATGCTGTCAAAGATTACGGCTGTAGACCCGTGAGACTTCCCCCCACGGATGATAGCCCGGCCCGTCAAAGTAAAATCCCGCTTTCTCGTATAAACCTTCCAGGTCAGTACACAAATGAAGCTGCATAAAGCCTAACTGTCTGGCCTGCTGCGCAATATGTTCAATCAGGCGAAACGCCAGACCGTGACCACGATAGCGAGGATCGATATAGAGTGCGCATAGCCACGGCCACAGTTCGCCGCGACTGATAAAATCATTAGTGATCAATCCGGCGCAGCCAACAATGCTGTCGCCGTCCTGCATCCAGTACCACTGCGGTAGCGGGTTCTTTGCGCCAATACAACGATGCAGTGCATCCTCGTAAACTCTCATGGAGTCTTCTGAGGCCCATTGTTGCTGAAAGTAAGCGGTGACCTCGTGCAGTTTTTCCGGTGTTTCGCGCAGGGAAAAAATGCGGATGTTCATCGTCATTGAATTTTTCTCCTTAAAAATTCGCCAGCGTCAGCAGGGAAGGAATTTGCGACAACAGATATAACACCAGCCCAATAGAACCGCCAACCAACGTGCCGTTGACGCGGATAAACTGCAAATCTTTACCGATGTTCAGCTCGATTTGCTGCGACATATCGCGTGCATCCCAGCTTTTCACCGTGTCGCTAATGTGGCGCGTCAGGAAGGTGGCGAACTCTGGCGCTACTTTATGTGCGGCCTGCTCCAGATGCCCATTCAGTGAGGCGCGCAGGGCGCTGTCGGCTACCAGCGTTTCGCCGAACCACTGCCCGGCGCTGGCGATGCGCTGCTTCACGCGGGAATCATCGGCGTTAATGTCGGTTTTCACCCACTGACGCAGATCTGCCCACAGCTCGCCAAGATAACGGTTGAAGGCTTCATCTTCCTTCAGATAGCTTTTCAGGCTTTCGGCCCGCACGGCCATCTCCGGATCGTGTTTGAGCTTATCGATGAGCTTAAACGTGGCGCGATCGAAGGCATGGCGGATCTGATGTGCGCGATCGTGGCTGATGTCATCCAGCAAGGAGTTAACGGCATCAGACACCAGCTCGGCGCTGTGCTCGCCCAGCCATTCTGTTGGCAGGATCTTCGCTTTCAGCGGATGCTCGGTTTCCAGCCAGTGCACGACCTGTCTGGCGATAAACTCTCGCGAGCTGTCGCGCTGGAGCAGGGCGATCAGTTGGGCGATCAGCGTGTCGAGTAGCACCTGATGGCGATTGTTTTTGGTCATGCTTTCCAGCATCAGCGCACTGGTACCTGAGAGATCGACCTTGTCGATGGCCTTGTGCACCGCCCGCTTGATCAGCCGCTGAATGCGCGAGTCGTCGGTCAGTTCGAGAAAACCGCTCATGATCTGCAGCAGATGCTGGCCAATACGCTGGGCGTTTTCCGGCTGGCTGAACCAGTTGCCGATCAACAGCGCCGGTTCATGGCGGCGGATCAGCGCGACCAGCGACTGGGTATCGAGAAATTTTTCCTGGACAAATTGCCCGAGATTTTCGCCGATCCGATCCTTATTGCGCGGGATAATCGCCGTGTGCTGCGAGATAAACGGGATCGGCACCCGGCGAAAAAGCGCCACCACGGCAAACCAGTCCGCCAGCGCGCCCACCATCGCCGCTTCGGCGATCGCTTTGATCCCCAGTACCCAAAAGTTAGGCGGCAGAAACAGCGTGATGACGAAGGTGGCAGCGGCAATCAGCAGCAATGAGAGCGCCAGTCGCTTGGCGCGTTTGAGTTCAGCAATTTTATTCATAGGCTTAAGGATAGAGCCAGACGGGGGGATCGCGCAAAAAATGTGGAGCGCCTCCCATTTTCAGGTGGGCTGGGCTTACTCCGGGATCCAGTTGTCCCAGGCGGGCAAGGGGCCGAGTTCCGTCACCAGAAAATCGATAAACGATCGCACCTTAGGATTGCTGTACTTGCTGGGAAAGTACAGCGCATACAGGGCGTGAGTTTCGCAGGTGATAGTGCCGTCGAGCATCAGCGGCGTTATCTCTTCTTTTTGAATATGATCGCCAATCAGATAGGTGGGCAAATACGCCACTCCCTGATCTTCTAACACTGACTTTAGCAATACCAGGCTGCTGTTGGCCTGGATCGGCATATGCAGTTTCAACTGATGCAGACGATCCTGTTCATCCGCCACCTTCAGCACCGGTGTGAGGCCGGGATAAACCAGACAATCATGATCCACCAGATCGCTTCGACGCTGGGGCATGCCTTTTTTGGCGAGGTAGCCGGGTGAGGCACAGTACGCCCAGCGAACAGGCACCAGCTTGCGCATCGCATAGTTTTGCGGCGGTGCGGTGGAGATGCGCAGGGCGATGTCGAAATCTGTTTCGTTCAGATTCACAAAGTTATCGTTGAGATCGATATACAGATTTACATCCGGGAACTGGGAGCGATATTTATCCACCAGGTTCACCAGCCGGGAATAACCAAACGCAATTGAGCAGGTTATGCGTAATTCACCCTGCGGGCTGTGGTAATAACCGGAAGTGGTATTCAGCGTTTCATCGAATTCTTTCAAAAGCTTATTAGCGCGGTTGAAGAGATATTGCCCTGCGTCGGTCAGGGTAATACTGCGGGTGGTGCGTTTAATTAATGTCGTGCCCAGCGTGTCTTCCATCGCAGCCAGACTTTTGCTGACCGCAGACGGCGATACGTTGAGCTGCGCCGCGGCTTCTGACAATCCTCCGCAGTCGACGATTTTAGTAAAAAACTCCAGATGCTTGAGTGAAATCGGCGTACTCATAGTTTCCTTTAATTCACAAGTGATTTGCAAAAACGGTACGAATAGGCCGTTACATTCGCGTTTTAAACATGCAACTATTGAATCACAGGAAACAACTTGCTGGCAAAATGAAAAAATAACAACTTAGGTGAGTTACGTCACAAAATAAAAGGAGGCGAAACGGAAACTCATCACATTGTGAATTTAATCTCATTAATTATTATTCTAAAGGTACCGATTATGTGGTCACGACTCGAACCCTACAAATCGTCGATTATTTTATTAGTTGCTCTGGTGATTGGCGGCTTATTAGGTATTTATGCCCCATCGTTTGCAAGTAAACTCCAGCCAATAGGTCAGATATTCTTAAACCTGCTATTTATGATTATTGTGCCGCTGGTGGGTATCAGCGTTATGTCTTCGATCGCCAGTATGACCGACCTGAAAAGGCTGGGACGCATTATGGCGATTATCTTTATTGTTTCGATCGCCATGGCCTTTATTCCAGCCGCCGGGATCGTCGCGCTGGCGCTCTGGTATAACCCGGCGCAGGGCGTCACTATCGATCTCTCGCAGTCGGTGCAGGCGGGCAGCGGTAAGATGGATTTTGTCAGTATGATCACCACCAGCGACTTTATCGGACTGTTTTCTAAGTCCAATATTCTGGCGCTGATCGTAATGGCGATCATCGCCGGTGTCGCAATTGGCCAGTCGGATCAGGCCGGTAAACGCATTGCGTCGCTGCTGGAAGACGCCAATACCGTGATCATGAAGATCGTTTCGATCATTATGAAGGTCGCGCCGATTGGTCTGGGCTGCTACTTCGCCGCCACCATGGCCAGTCAGGACTCTGCACTACTGTTAACCTTTGCCCGCGCCATCGGCCTGTTTATGGTTGCCACACTGGTCTACTTTGTCTTTGGCTCAATTCTCTATTCGTATATTGGCGGCGGTATTCCGGCGGTCAAAGCCTTCTGGCGTAACGCGATTGAACCGTCTGCGACCGCGCTGGGTACCTGCTCTTCACTGGGGACGCTCCCGGTGACGCTGCGTGCCGGTAAGGCGATGGGGATTAACCCGGAAATCGTTGATGTCTCCATTCCGCTGCTGGTTAACCTCAACAAGGGCGGCGTGGCGATGATTGCCGCGCTAAAAATTGTCTTTATCTATTCCGTGCTGGGCATGGAATTCACCACCGAAACCTTCTTCCTGACGATGCTGATTGCGGTGCTCTCCGCCATTATCGTTGGTGGCGTTCCGGGCGGGGCGTTCCTGGGTGAAATCTTTATCGTCACAACGCTCGGCCTGCCGATGGAAGCAATCCCGATGCTGGTGGTGCTGGGCACCATTACCGATGCGCCGGCCACACTGATTAACGTTATCCATGATTTGAATGCGGCGCAGATTGTTGAACGGTTCGCTGGAAAAAAGCAGACCAACACTGAAATAAACTCTACTGCTGCGGTGGTATAGGTTTCACACGGATTAAGAACAGGAGATGTTATGAAAGACGCAATGAAGCTTGAAACGCACCTAGTTGTTGCTGGTCGCGACAAACGCTATACCCAGGGAGCGGTGAATCCGGTTATCCAACGCGCCTCTTCACTGGTATTTGATACCGTGAAGGACAAGAAATTTGCCACCGCCAATCGCGCGAACGGCGAGCTGTTTTATGGTCGTCGCGGAACCTATACCCACTTTGCCTTCCAGAAGGCAATGAGCGAACTGGAGGGCGGCGTTGGCTGCGCGCTGTACCCTTGTGGTGCTGCGGCGGTGACCAATGCGATTCTGGCGTTTGTTCAGGGTGGCGATCATATTCTGATGACGGGTGCGGCCTATGAACCAACCCAGGATTTTTGCAATAAGATCCTGAGTAAATTCAACGTGGAAACAACGTATTACGATCCGCTGATTGGTGCAGGTATCGTCGATCTTCTGCGTCCGGAAACAAAGGTTGTATTCCTTGAGTCACCAAGTTCTATCACCATGGAAGTCCAGGACGTGCCGGGGATGGTGAAGGCTATCCGCGCGGTGAATCCGGAGATTGTCATTATGATCGACAACACCTGGGCGGCAGGCGTGCTGTTCAAAGCGCTGGATTATGGCGTGGATATTTCCATTCAGGCGGGAACGAAGTACACCATCGGCCATTCGGACGCCATGCTGGGCACGGCGGTGTCGAACGCCCGTTGTTGGGATCGTTTACGCGAAAACTCCTATCTGATGGGGCAAACGCTGGATGCCGATACGGCCTACAACGGCAGCCGCGGATTGCGCACCCTGGCGGTACGCCTTAAGCAGCATCAGGAGAGCAGCATCCATATTGCCCGCTGGCTGTCGGCAAGGCCGGAAGTGGCACGGGTGAATCATCCGGCATTACCGGAATGTCCGGGCCATGAGTATTTTCAGCGTGATTTTATCGGAAGCTCAGGCCTGTTCTCGTTTGTGCTGAAAAAGAGACTGACCGACGAACAGATGGCGAATTTCCTCGATAACTTCTCGCTGTTCCATATGGCCTATTCGTGGGGCGGATTTGAGTCGCTCATTCTGGCGAACCAGCCGGAAGAGCTGAACAGCATTCGCCCGGCCGGAGAGGTAGATTTCAGCGGCACGCTGGTCAGGGTGCATATCGGCCTTGAGGATATCGACGACCTGATTGCCGATCTGGAAGCGGGATTTGCACGCATTGCGTAAGGTGAGGTGAGCGTAGCCGGAAGCGGCGCTAGCGCCTTATCCGGCCTACATAGTTGTCGTAGGCCGGATAAGCGGGCAGGTTAGTTTTCAGTGGCTAACGTCGTTGCCTCATGCTGGCGTACCCGTTTGAGTAAGCCTGCCAGCGTGAACACGACAGCTATCCCTGCCGCAACCGCCAGCAGATGAAACGAAATCCTGCCGCCGTTAAACCATAGCCAGCGTCCAATTTCGACAGAAACCGCCATCACCGTCAGGATCACCATATTCAGCGACGCCGAAACCGTACCCTTCGGTAAGTTGTTGGAAAACAGCGTAAAGCGGAACAGCGTCGGGAAGATCATCCCAATACCAAACGCATACAGGCTGGTCCCCAGCACCGACCACAGCCAGACGTGCGGCCACAGTAAATTGCCGACAATCAGCACTGCCAGCCCGCTCAGCTGTATAGGTGCGGCCCGCCAGATGAAGCGCGGTCGGGTCGGATCTTTCACGAAACGAACCACCACCATATTGGCGACGATCACTGCGCCGAACACCGGGGCCTGTGCCCAGGCAAACTCCGATGTGGTCATGCCGCCAGCATCGATCAGAATAACCGGTGAGACCGCCACCCAGCTCATCATCGGAATATAGCTTAACGACAGCGTGGCTGCGCCAAACAGGAACACCCGGTTGCGGAAAACGTCGCGGAAATCACGCACTACGCCGCGGGCACTGAACGGCACCGCGCCGCGCTGGACGGTTTCCGGCATGGCTAACATTAACCCAATCAGGGCGATAAACCCCATGACGGCAATGATGGCAAACAGGATCTTCCAGTGTACAAAGTGCATCAGCGCGGCCCCGGAGAGCGGGCCGATAACCGGTGCAACCAACACAATGGAAGTGATTATCGCCATTAACTTAATGGCCTTCGTTTGCCCAAACGCCTCCTGCACCGTGACATAGCCAACGGTCGCGATAAAGCAGATGCTGGTGCCCTGCACAAATCGGGCTACCAGAAACTGCGTCATTGAGGTAGTGAACAGCGTGGCAGCGCAGGCGAGGGTAAAGATTAACGCCCCCGCAATCAGCACGGGTCGACGGCCAATTCGGTCGGAAAGCGGCCCCAGCAGCCATTGCAGCGCCATGCCGCCCGCCAGATAGAGGCTCACCGCAGCGGGTGCCAGGCTAACATCGGCGTTGAAATCACGTACCACATTGATGATGCCAGGCTGGATCAGGTCCGTCGACAGATAGGCGGCGAAGTCATATAAAATCAACGCGACAGGAAAAAATAGCGTTGTGGCGCGTTGGGAGAAAAACGCGAGAATCCGTTGCATAAAACAGCTCCTTGTCGGGAGAAAACCCTCAACGGGAATAGCGAAATTCAATACCGTCTTTGAGACGTCAGACCGATGACAGAAAAAAGCAGACTGCAAATGTACTGAATTTCATGTAATCAAAAACGCTGTCTGCGCGAAGCGCAAACAGAAGATACGCTCACTGACGCTGGGTCAGAAAACGTAACGATTACAGGTAACAATCAGCACATCGCACCTCAGGAAGAGTAAGTTGAACGGGTAATAACCATCCGCAGTTTAATGCGGATTGGATATTAATTAAACGAGTTTATCCGGTTTATGTGCAGAAAATCGCCCTGGAAATCAGACTACGATGCTCTGCAAAAACCGCAGAGCGATGGCACAACCGAAGATAATCAATACACCGCCAGCGATACGTTCTACCCATAATATCCCTCTGGATAACCGTCGCTGGATCTGCGGTAAACCGATGAACATCACGATCAGCAGATCCCAGCACAGCACTACGCTGGTCATCCAGATCCCGCTCATGGTTTGTTGCAGCAGCGTCACCGACGGGCCGAGCAGGGCGGTCATTAGCGCCAGATAGAACAGCGCATTTTTTGGGTTGAGCAGTGACGAACCCAATCCCAGCAGTAGCTGTTTGCCAAATCCTGGACAGGTAGACTGGGCGTCTGTTCCGGTCAGCGTTTGCGGGCGGCTGCGTACCAGCAGGCTGCCAATCCACAATAAATAGAGCGCGTCCAGCAGCTCAATAACCGTAAACAACAGGGGAAGCTGGCGCAGGATCCCCCAACCGATAATTGCCAGCAGGATATACAGCCCGTTGCCGAAAGCGATCCCCACGCACAACCCGGCGCTGCCGCGCATCCGGTATCGTGCGGCGTAACCGGCCAGTAAAAAGAAGTCCGGCCCGGGGCTAAGCAATGCGACGAAATGCGCCAGTGCCAGCGCGGGAAAAGCAGAAGGAAAAAGTACAGAAAGCAGCGACATAGCGACCTCAGAGAATGAATCTGAGATCACCGTACGCCTGACGCAGCGCTAATTATTGTCTGATATTGATCGTCCCAACGCGTACTGGCGCGGTGTGGCGGCGGTGTAGCGAACAAAGGTGCGATGGAAATGGCTCTGGTCGGCAAACCCGCTCTGGTAGCCGACATCGGCAATTTCGTCCCCGGCCCGTAGCCGCTGGCGAGCATAGTCAATACGTATGATGTTCAGATAACTTCCTGGCGTCAGCCCGGTATCTTGCTTAAAGGTACGGATCAGCGTCTCTTTACGCATATGACACTCATGTGCCAGCTCATCGAGCGAGGGCGGCGCGAGCAGGCTGGACTGCAACCGTTCGCGCAGATACTGGCTGGTGGCGCTTAGGTTGTCTTGTGTGACCGACTGCAACGGCAGCGAGTGAAGCAATGCTTGTGCGGCATCCGTTATTTGCGCGGTTTGGCGTTGCGGGATGAGCGTCACAAGGTGCATATAACGCTGGAATAATTGCGCATCGCGGATAACGGGAGCAGGCGTGCAAAGCCGCTGATGGGTGTTCTGTGCAGGCAGATTAGCAAGACACCACTGGGTATCAAGATAAAGCATATGATAGCTGCGAAACTGTCCGTTTACAGGATTACAGCTGTGAGGTGCCAGCGGCGGTATCACAATCAGATCGCCCACCTGCAGATGGTATTCCTCGCCATCGCACAGACAGCACGTTTCCCCCTCGAGAATTGCCCCAATCGAGAGCTGAGAGTGGTGATGCCGCTTGTAGGCCTGCTGGCTTTGCCAGGTGCTGCGCAGTTCCAGCCACGGCAACTGCTCATCACGCCAGAACGATTGTGGAATATCCCGGGTATGCGTCACATCGTGTCCTCCCTGAAAGTGATGATTTGTTATAGCACAGGCCGGGTGGTGAAAAAGTGGGAATGCGCATTGAGATGGCGATTCTGCGTGACGTGTTCCAGACAAATGCAGACGTTACATAAGGACGTTGTTATCCCGGAAATCGCCTCGCAAAGAGAGAAAGTTGCAGGTGAGGATGTGGTTTTCCGGCGCTACAGTCATGGCATCTTATTTTCAGGTGAAGGATCGCCATGAGCAAAGCTTCAACTTCAACACCACATGATGCGGTTTTTAAAACGTTTTTGCGCCATCCTGAGACCGCTCGGGATTTCCTACAAATACATCTTCCCGCTTCGCTGCGCGAGCTTTGCGATCTTCAGACGCTTAAACTAGAGTCAGACAGTTTTATCGAAGAGAATTTACGTGCGTACTATTCCGATGTGCTGTGGTCGGTGAAAACGACGGATGGGGATGGATATATTTATGTGGTGATTGAACACCAAAGCACACCGGATGCGCATATGGCATTCAGACTGATGCGCTATGCGGTAGCGGCCATGCAGAAACATTTAGATGCTGGGCATCAGCAGTTGCCGCTGGTGGTGCCGATGCTGTTTTATCACGGCGCTAAAAGCCCGTACCCTTATTCGCTGTGCTGGCTGGATGAGTTTGCCAACCCGAAGCTGGCTCGTCAGCTGTATGCTGCGGCGTTTCCGCTGGTGGATATTACGGTTATTCCGGATGACCAAATTGTGCAGCATCGACGTATGGCGCTGCTGGAGTTAATCCAAAAACATATCCGTCAACGCGATCTTATGGGATTGGTTGAGCAAATTGTTTCCCTGCTACTTACCGGACTGACTAATGACACTCAGATAAAGACGCTGTTTAATTATATTTTACGAACTGGCGATGCACCTCGATTCAGTGAGTTTATTCGCGGGGTTGCCGAACGTTCACCGCAGCACAAGGAGCATTTGATGACGATCGCGGACAGATTACATGAGGCAGGATTTCAAAAAGGATGGCTTGAAGGCAAGCTGGAAGGTAAACAAGAAGGCAAAAAAGAAGGCAAACAGGAAGGACTGATAAAGGGGCGACGTGATGAGGCACTGCGTATTGCCCGCACCATACTGGCAGATGGCATCGATATCAGCACGGTACAAAAAATCACCCGACTTTCAGCTGAAGATATTCAGGGTTTAAGCCATTAGATATAGCTTAAACTGCCTAATTGCCTGCCCGGAAGCGCCGGGCAGCTCGATCTACTCTATTGCCGTTTTTACCGCCTCTCCGAGCTTCTGCATTACTTCCCGATGCTTATCGTTTGGCGGCAATGCGCAGTTGATGCGCACACAGTTGCGATACTTCCCCGATGCGGAGAACAGAGAACCCGGTGCAACCTGGATTTTGAGGCGACAGAGCTGCTTAGCGACACAGACCATATCGACCTGGAGCGGCAGCTCGACCCACAGCATAAAGCCACCTTTTGGTCGGGTGACGCAGATCCCGCAGGGGAAGTATTCCCGTACCCAGCAGGTGTAGATCTCCATATTGCGCTGATAAATCTGGCGCATACGACGAATATGTCGATGATAATGTCCTTCGCGCACAAAGGAAGCCGCTGCCAGTTGCGTAGCGGGAACGTTAGTTCCAATGACGGCGTACTTCATGTGCAGCAGTTTGTTGTAATAGCGACCGGGCACCACCCAACCCACGCGCAGACCGGGGGCGACGGATTTGGTAAACGAACTGCAGAGTATTACGCGGCCGTCGCTGTCCCAGGAGTGGATCGTGCGCGGGCGCGGGTACTCTGTGGCCAGTTCGCCATACACATCGTCTTCAAAAATGACGATGTCGTGACGCTGGGCGAGGGCGAGCACCGACCGTTTACGCGCATCCGGCATAATGAATCCGAGCGGGTTGTTGCAGTTGGGAACCAGCAGCACACCTTTGATCGGCCACTGATCCAGCGCCAGCTCCAGCGCTTCAATGCTGATCCCGGTATCCGGATCGGTTGGGATCTCAATCACCTTGATCCCTAAGCCGCGCAGTAGCTGCATCGTGCCGTAGTAGGCCGGTGATTCAACGGCGACAATATCTCCGGGCTGGCAGACCGTCAGCAGCGCCAGCGACATTCCGCTCTGACTGCCGCTGGTGATCACAATATCATCTGCATTGACCACCGAACCGCCGTCCAGCATCAGCCGCGCAATCTGCTGACGCAGTTCACGGCATCCGGAGATTTCATCGTAGCCCAGTATTGCGCGCAGATTATGTTGTGCCACGCGGCTGAGTTCGCGCCACAGCGGCTTCAGGCTGGGTTGATTAATATCGGGCACGCCGCTGCTAAACGGGATTATCGATTTGTCCGCGTTGCCCTTTAGCATATCCAGCACCTGATTCCACTGTGTTATTTCGACCGGACGCTGTACCGGACGTGACATCGGTGGCACGGGTGGCTGCGCTTTTTGTGGCGCGACAAAATAACCGGAACGTGGTTGGGGCGTGATCAGCTGGCGCTGTTCCAGCGTCTGATACGCCTGCTGGACGGTGCTGATGCTGACCCCATGCTCCTGGCTCAGGCTGCGAACCGAGGGCAGTTTTTCGCCATGGCGATACAGCCCCTGCTCAATGCGTTCGGCCAGCAGATTGGCCAGATGTTGGTAACGCGTCATGCTGTATCCCTCATGGGTACCATACAGATTAAAAAATCAGTACAGATTGGCGTGAAAAAAGCGATGCAGAACTCTTTTTAACCAATCTGTATGTTAAATAAAAGTACTTTGTGAGTCTGTATTGTTTTAGGCCAGATCCGTGAAGATAAAGCCTCTGGCAAGGCGGGGAGGCAAGGTATGGAATTTCACGAGAATAAAGCAAAACAGCCGTTTATTGGGTTTGTACTGATCTGGCGGGCATACAAGGCGTGGCGGCTGCGAGCGCAAACGCGGCGCGTATTGCAACAGATGAGTGATGAGCGGTTGCGGGACGTCGGGCTGCGACGCGATCAGGTGGAGTGATTTTCTTTCATCGACAGAGGCTGGGGGTTATCGCCCCAGCCTCTTTTACATTCACGATATTTATCAATTCATGCTTCTGGTTAGTCCGTTTCTTGATACTTATCCTGATAAGTATTATTTTCTCTTCAGCGATGAGAGGAAAGTAAGATGACTGAAGATGAACTGTTTGCCCGCCGCCCGATGGGGATGCGCATGGCAATGGTGGTGCGCCAGTGGCGGGCCATTATTGATGCTGCCATCACCGATACTGGCCTGACGCAGTCCAGCTGGACGGTACTGATGCAACTGTATCAACTGGGAGACAACGTCTCAGTCAGTGAACTGGCACAAATGCAGGGCATCGAACTGCCGCCGCTGATGCGCACCCTCTCGCAGCTGGAAAAGCAGGGCTATCTGCTGCGTTCCACATCGCCCTATGACAAACGCATCCGCCTGCTGGCGCTGACCGCGCAAGGCCGCGCAAGGCTGGACGAACTCAACCGGGTGATAGAGACATACCAACATCGCGTCACCTGCACCATCCCTGAGGCGGAACTCGCTTCCTTCAGCGCCACGCTCAATCAAATCGCCTGCAATCTGCGGACAATCCGCGAAGAAGACAATCAACACTAAAAAACTATGATGACCCCAGAACAAAAATTTGCCCGTTGGGTAAGGGTGAGTATTGCCGCTTTCCTGGTAATATTCGCCTGGTTTATCGTTGCCGATATCTGGATCCCGCTGACGCCGGACTCCACGGTGATGCGCGTGGTAACGCCTGTTTCCTCACGCGTTTCCGGCTACGTCTCGCAGGTGCATGTACACAATAATAGCCAGGTGAAGAAGGGCGATTTGCTGTACGAACTGGATCCGACGCCATTTATCAATAAGGTCGAGGCTGCGCAAATTGCCCTTGAGCAGGCGAAGCTGAGTAACCAACAGCTGGATGCGCAGATCGCCTCTGCCCGTGCCAACCTGCGCACCGCGCAATTCAACGCCCGCAACGATAAGACCACCTTAGACCGCTATCAGCGCCTGAGCGCCATGCAGAACGTGTCGCAATCCGATCTCGACAAGGTGCGTACCGCCTGGCAAACCAGCGAGCAGTCGGTGACGGCGCTGAATGCCAGTATTCAGAACCTGCTGATCCAGCGCGGAGAGCGCGATGACAAACGTAACGTAATGCTGCAAAAATACCGTAACACGCTGGAAGAGGCGCAGCTGAACCTCGGCTGGAGCAAAGTATATGCCCAGACCGACGGCACGGTGAGTAACCTCCAGCTTAGCCCCGGACTTTACGCCACTGCCGCCACGCCGCTACTGGCGCTGGTCAGCCATCAGACCGATATCGTGGCCGACTTTCGCGAGAAAAGTCTGCGCCACACTAAAGTGGATACCGATGCCGCCGTGGTGTTCGACGCCATGCCGGGCAAAGTTTTCTCTGCCCGCGTCACCAGCAGCGATGCCGGTATTCTGGCGGGTCAGGAGCAGGTTAACGGCCAGCTGTCGCAACCGGAACAGTCTACCCGTTGGGTGCGCGATGCCCAGCGTATGCGCATTCACGTCGCGCTGAACGAACCGCTCGACACGCCGTTACCGACCGGGGCGCGCGCAACGGTACAGCTGTATAACAGCGAGGGCGTGTTCGCCCGCACCTTTGCCGGGGCACAGATCCACCTCGTCAGCTGGCTGCACTATGTCTATTAACACGCTGGCCCACGTCTTTACGCCGCACGGGAATATTGTCTACACCGCCAATGATTTTCGCCAGACCCTGCGTATCTCCGTTGCCGGGACAATCGCGCTGAGTATTTCGACCTTCTACAACGTGCAGTACGGCGTGTTCTTTGTGGTTTATCCGCTGATGCTGCTGTCGCTGGTACCGGTATTCAACCGCCATGTGGCAACACAGTTCGTGTTCAGCGCGGCGGTGAACTGTGTCGAAATGGTGCTGATCGTCGGCTATCTTTCACAGTGGCCGCTGGTTATGACACTGGTGGTGTTCGGCCTGTATGTGATGCGTTTTCGTTTTATGAGCAAAGGACCGCTGTTTCTGCTCGGTTCGATGGGCGTGGTGTGCCAGAGTACGATGCTCAACTTTATGAGCTATTCCACCACCAACTGGCATACGCTGATGTTCTCCAATATGGAAGCCTGCGTCATGGCGGTGGCGCTGAGCGCGCTGCTGCATTATCTGATTCCGGACGTGGAACCCCGCCAGCCACCGCCGCGCATTGAGAAAGATGCCGCCCGGGTGCGCCATGAATCGCTGCTTTCCGGCACGGTGGCGACGATGATTTTTGTGGTCTTCCAGATCTGCGATTTGAGTGATTCGCTGTCGGCGCTGATGGCCGGCATTTTGATCCTGTTTCCGATGCACTACCGCGGCGCGGTGATCAGCTCGATTTGGCGCGTGGTCGGCGTGGTGCTGGCCTGCCTGTATATTCTGCTGGTGCAGCTGCTTATCTATGATTTCAGCAACCATATGCTGCTGATGATGCCGCTGATTGGCCTCGGGCTGGCGTTTAGCGCCCGCCTGCACGTAATGGAAAAAGTCGGGGCGGGCGTGGGTTTTGCCAGTATCACTACCATCGGCATTATGTTTGGCCAGAACCTTCATCCGGATCAGGACCTGGTATTCAGCGATCTGTACCGCATCACCTCCGTCACCGTCGCGCTGGTGGCAACGCTCACCATGGTATTTCTGGTGCACCGGGTTTTGAACTGCTTTGCCGCGACGCGGTTTGTGATTACCGAATGAGTGGGGGCAAGTGCCGGATGGCGGCTGCGCCTTATCCGGCCTACGGGGAAGTGCTATTTGTAGACCCGGTAAGCGTAGCGCCACCGGGCATCAGGGAATATTGCTTGTGTCCGGAATTTGGCCCATTTGGTGAAAATGGACGTTCAATATAGCGATATATCCGCTAAGGTAGTCGAGGTATATCAAGATTAATGATTAGTGAAGATATTATAAATTTATCTTTAATTCTCTTGATATGCTTTCTCAACCAAAAGCTTAGCTTTATCAAGATCGTATTCATTACGAATGATGAGTTCCACATCACCAGTTCCCCAATGACCAATATTGGTCACATCCCGACTAAATCCCTCTTCAAACTGGACATGTTGCGGGCTTATCTTCAGCCATAGGCGAAGGTGGGGATCGGTTATTGGGTAAACCGCAACGCACAGGAAGTTACGGATACGACGGAAGGCATCGTAGAGTTTTAACTCTTTATATTGGACTTCATCGCCAAGCGACAGCACATAGCTTTTTAGGTGCTCGTGGAGTGAAAGTAGTGCTGGAGAAGCAGAAGATAGCTGTTCGCGCTGTGTGCGGGTATGACGCTTCCCATTGCTGCTGGCTGGGATGTCCTGCACGTCGTGCTGAGGGCTATTTTCTACTACGGCATTCACCAGTTCCAGCATCAACAGGTCGCTGGAAAATAGCTTGTAGCGAATCAGACTGATATTACGGTTAATTTGCTGAACAGCATGTTCATCGTATTTATTGAAATCAGCAGCAATACAGATTAATCGCGTGCCTGACCAATCGATGGCTTCGGCCGTAGTTTTACCCATTTTCTCCATCACCCGCCAGCGAAACTCCGCTTTGTGGTCGAGTAGCCAGTCGAGATAAAATAGGCCCTGATTGATCACGTTTTCATTGCTATGTCGTTTATATTCGATAATAACCGGACAGCTATTTTCATCGAGACCTAATGTATCAATCCGGCCACGGTGTGTTTTACCCGTACTGTATTCAGTGTCGAGAAACCTAACGCCAAGAAAGGTTTCCATATGTGATTCAATCAGCCTTTGCAGATCTTTTTCGACAGCCGCGGCCTTGCCCGGTAGTTCTTGTACTCTTCCGGCGCAGTGGCGGAACAGTTGTATATCGCTCATGGATCCTTCCTGTTATTTTCCTGCATATGCTATCGCTTACTCGCGAACGGCTTGCACATTATAAACACCTTATGCAGGCAACGCGAAATGACCCGCCGCCATATCAAACATCAGGCGGGCAAAGCCCTTAGCGCACTGCGGGTTCGATAAATACTGCAGCATAAATTCTTGTCGCGCTTCGTCGCTGTCCATCACCGCGTCGTCCACCGCTTTGAAAAAATCGCCTAATATCGCCTGTTCGGGACTGTTATTCCTGATTTGTTTCATCACGGTTTCATTCTCAGTGATTTTATTAAACACGGTCATTGCGCTGCTGAGCATATCTTTATCCGTCAGATGGTCGGTGATAAACAGCTCATTCATGCGCGACAAAATATGCGACAGAAATTCCTCTTTCTTGTCTTTTGGTTTTGCCGTACCCACGTCGTTGCTGGGATCGAGCGTATATTCTGCAGCATCTTCCTGTAATTTCAGATGCTGCTCGTGGATCTTCGATAAGCGATAGTGGCTCATTTCCACGTTGCTGAGATCGATCTCGTCTTCCTCCAGCCGCTGTTCGTGCAACAAAGGTCGTAGATGGCGGGCGAACAGGCTGAGTTTTTCCAGATCTTTATCATCGTATTCGACGATCTGCGACATAAACTCGTAAAAACGCACAAAGCTGCCGAGATCCTTCTTGAAAATTTCCAGCCGATCTTTTTCCTGCTTGCAGGCTTTGAAGCTGTTTTCAGCGTTGGTGATCAGCACTACATCGCCGGTTTTTTTGGTTCTTTCGAACATCTCTTTGGCGGTCAGATAAGCGTCGATAGCGAGGGCGTAGCGCTTCTGCCAGCGCTCAACGGCCGGGCGGCAGATATTACTGATGGTGGCGTTGGATTTGTTTTTCGTAAAAAACGCGTCACAGAACTGATCCACCTCGTTCCACTGGAAAATTTGGCTGGAACGTAGTTTCTCAAACAGATCAAATACCTGTTGGGGATCGCTGACGTCGGTCAGCTCGGCGGTCTGATAATAGGGCTGGAAAGCATCCAGAATATCCTGCGGATCGTTATAAAAATCGAGCACAAAAGTGCCTGATTCCGCTTTGCCCGGATAGGTACGATTCAGCCGCGAAAGCGTCTGGACGCATTCAACGCCGCCGAGGGCTTTATCGACATACATAGCGCACAGTTTAGGCTGGTCAAAACCGGTCTGGAACTTATTGGCGACCAGCATCACCTGGTAATCATCGCTGTCGAATGCTTTACGCATATCCCGGCCTTTCAGCCCCGGATTCATGTTTGCTTCGGTGAATTTCTGGTTCAGTAATGCGTCGCTGTTAGGGTCGCTCTCCTGAAACTCGACTTCGCCGGAAAACGCCACCATGGCGCTGATTTTTGCATAACGGTTTTCGGTGATGTATTTATCAAATGCCAGTTTGTAACGTACCGCCGCCTTGCGTGAACTGGTGACCACCATCGCTTTTGCCTGCCCGCCGAGCAGGTTCATCACATGCTTGCGAAAGTGCTCGACGATCACCTTCACCTTCTGCGAGACGTTGTAATCGTGCAGCGTCACCCATTGGTTTAGCCTGACCTTGGCCCGGTTGCTGTCCACTTCGCGGTCTTTATCTTCCAGCTTTTGCAGCAACTGATACGCCACTTTATAGCTGGTGTAGTTTTTCAGTACATCGAGAATAAAGCCTTCCTCAATGGCCTGACGCATGGTGTATACGTGGAATGCCGCTGGTTTGTTGGTGGCCGATGCTGGTTCGTCTGGATGCGGGAGACGACCAAAAAGCTCCAGCGTTTTGGCCTTCGGTGTGGCGGTGAACGCATAATAGTTCAGGTTGCCGCTGTTGCGACGCGCGGCAATGGTGGCGTTGAGGCTGTCTTCTGACGAAAGCACGGTGTCGTCATCCCGTTCTTCGCTCATCAGCACTTCTTTTAGCTGCCGCGCCGTGGAGCCGCTTTGTGACGAGTGTGCTTCATCGGCAATCACCGCGTATTTACGCTGCTTCAGGCTGACGCTGTTTTCAATCGCTTTCAGCACAAACGGGAAGGTCTGGATGGTGACGATGATAATCGGCTGCGAGTGTTCCAGCGCGCTGGCCAGCTTTTCCGACTTGGAGCCATCGCCTTCTTTATTATTGATGCGCCCGACCACGCCGTCGGCATGTTCGAACTGATAGATGGTGTCCTGCAGCTGATCGTCGAGCACCGTGCGGTCGGTGACCACAATGACCGAGTGAAACTGTTTCTCGCCGCTGTCATCATACAGGCGAGAAAGCTGGTGCGCTGTCCAGGCGATGGAGTTCGACTTGCCGGAACCGGCGCTGTGCTGAATCAGATATTTGTTGCCGGTCCCCTCGATCGCCGCGGCCTGCAGCAGTTTGTTGACCACATCCCACTGGTGATAGCGCGGGAAGATCAGACTCTCTTTTTTGTACTTCTGCCCGTTCCAGTCCTCTTTCTCTTCGATTTGTAGATGTACAAAGCTGGCGAGGATTTTCAGCAGGTTATCCGGCTGCAGCACTTCGTTCCACAGATAGTCGGTCGCATAGCGGCCCGCGTCTTCCGGGATATCATTGCCCGCGCCGCCTACTTTTGTACCTTTGTTGAACGGCAGGAAGAAGGTGTCGTCGCCCGCGAGTTTGGTCGCCATATAGACGTCGAACTGGCTGACGGCGAAGTGCACCAACGCCCCACGCTTAAAGGTCAGCAGCGGCTCGGGCTTATTGGTGACCGGATCTTTCGGCAGCCGAGTTTTCTTATACTGCGTGATGGCGTTCTGCACCGCCTGCTTAAACTCGGATTTCAACTCCAGCGTGGCAACCGGCAGACCGTTGATAAACAGCACCAGATCGATACGCCAGCGTTTCGCTTTCAGCTCACTTTCATGGGCTGCACTGGCGTACGGACTGTAAACCAGCTCCGGCACGATACGGCAGATGTTCTGCCGGTAGCGCGCGAGGGTGTCCGGGTTGAGCGTGTGCTCTGGCTGAAACTGGCAGAAGAAGAAGCGCGCATTACGGATTTTGAGACCATGGCGAAGTACGCCAAGCGTGCCCCAACTGCGCGAGAGCATATCAGTGGCGTTGATGTCGGCTTTTTGAAGCTGGCTGACGACGGCGTCGAAGAAATGACGTTCGGTGTCGTTGGGGTAAACCTTCGCAAACTTTTCCCACTCCTGCGGCTGGGTGGTTTGCACAAATTGCAGCGTATCCTGCACGTAGAGCGCGCGTTCGCGATCGTAGCCGTCGCCTTTGCCGACAATCCAGCCGTTGGCGGACATCTGGCGGATGATGTCGTTTTGCAGGTTGATCTCGCGGGTGATGTCGGGGGTCATACGACGGCCTCCGCTTCGCCTGCGGTTTGCTCGTTGGGGACGCGCCAGTTGCGCACGTCGATTTTGCCGGTGACGGCGGCGGAGATAAGGGCGGTGCGGCGTTCTTTGAGGAGTTCGATTTGTTGGAGTTGTTTTTCGATTAAGTTATCAATCTTTAAAATTGTCATATCGATATATTTTATTATTTCTCCCAAATCATCATTTGGAAGTGATATTTTAAACCCACCTAAGTCATCGGTGGATAACTCTAAAAATGTACTTCCTCTACCAAGATTATTTAGAGGGGAGTTAAAGGTTAAAAGAGAATAGTAGATGTATTTACTTAATTGAGCACTGAAAGTAACTAATGACTTACACCCTTGATTTGTACATGCAGATTTTTTTGTGATCGCAAGGGAACCAATGGGGGCTCTTGATGATAAAATGACAGTATTTGCTGGGACCATAGTGGTACCACATGATAAAAAACCAGAATTAGTTATCTTTCTCAGACTATCATTAATTTGTATAGTCTCTTTGTGACTCAGATCTGTTGGTGTAAACCAATCTATATCACCATCCCAATATTCCTCAATACTAGATTTAGGGGTTGAGCCGTTAACTATCTTGCATATGTTTTTTATAGCTACGCAATTCCAATTTCGCGGGATAGTGCCCAGCCACTCAACACCAGAATCTTTCATCGGCACATCAGGATTTAGCCCTTTGGTTACAGCATGGCTAATCACTGCCTGACGTTTTTCTTTTAATAGTTCAATAAGCTGTTGTTGTTTCTCTATAAGGTTATCGATTTTTGCAGTTTCATGATTGAGAAAACTCGCAATTTGTTCGCTTTCAAGAAATTGAATTTCTGGGAGTAGTATATTTTTCATTTCTGAAGAGTTAGTACTCCACAAATCTGCAACGATCCCTTTCCCGTAACGATAAAATTCCTCTTGAAACTGACGACTCCTGAGTAGGTAATGTGCGAATCTTGGGTTAATACTTTTTGGGCGCATGACAATACTAATTAAGGATACCGAGCCGTTAAATCGGGATATACCAGCTGACCCCTTTCTGTCAGAACGGCTATTTATCACAAAGTCATCTTTTAAAACTAATTTACGGTTATCTCCAGCTTCAGTTTTCGCAGCTGTATCTAGTTGAGGAACTATACCTTGCATAGTAACCGATAAAGCAGGGTAATCTTTATCACTAACCTTTACTCTTCGTTCTTCAAAGAACTGACCCAAACGTTTAATATTCCAATGAGCTGGTATTTCCCCTAACCACTCCACCCCAGAATCCCTATACTCCGAATACGCCTTATACTTAGCCATCAGGAGTGTACCTCCCGCAGCAGCTGCATAATCTCGGCACTTACCGCATCTAAATCAGCATCAATTTCCTCCAGCGATCGCGGCGGCGTATACACATAAAAATGACGATTAAACGGGATCTCATAGCCGACAATGCCGATCTCGCCGTCAATTGCATCGCGCTTATCGGCGTTAATCCACGCGTCGGGGACATGCGGCAACACTTCCGCTTTAACGTAGCCCTCGATCAAATCGCTGGTGGAAACGGCGGGGTTGAGCGGTACGTTCTCGTTATCACGCAGCTCGCCGTCCTGCTCAAACTCCACCACCTGCCCGCGATAGGCAAACGCGCCGTACAGCGGCTGGGCGTCTTCTTTTAATACCTTCTTCACCACCGGCGCGGCGTCCGGGTTTTTGCGGGTTACCGCGTCGATAAACTGCTTGTTCTCTTTGGCATCCAGCTTCACGCCAGCGGTTTTAAGCGCGCTTTTTAAGTCAATCTGGAACTGATTGAAGTCATCGCTGATGCCGGAAATGCCGCCAGGCTTATCGCCAAACGCCGCCTGAATATGCCGGGCTTTTTCCATCAATCCGCGCTGGGCCAGCCACAGCTTGCTGTCGAGCAGCTCTTTGATTTGTTTCTCTTTCAGCTCGGCAAACTCGGCTTTGATTATGGCGCGGGCTTCGGCTTCTAACGCAGAGAAATCACCGTAGTTATCCGTATGCCAGTGTGCGGCAAACGCGTCAAACAGGCATTCCATCGGCGCGTTAAACGGCTTCGGCGCGAAGCATAAAGTGGCAATAGCCTCATCGGTAATTTGTGCCGACAGGCGTAGCGGGCGCTCAATGGTCAGGCGCCGATAGCCGAAATCGGTGCTGTGGAAGATCTTGCTGGCGAAAGTTTTCGGCGCTTCGCTTTTTACGGTTGCAGACTGACGACCACGACTGGACTTTTGCTCCGGGTCTTTCTCCAGGCCCAGTGCTTCCAGCGTGGTGGTCTCTATCGCCTCATAATCGCCGAAGGTTTGGGTGATGAGACGGATATCGTCTTCGCCCATCAGATTACGCTTTGAACCCAGCGACTTGCGCATTTTGCCGCACAGGTTGCTGCCATCAATAAGCTGGACTTTGCCTTTGCGCTCCGGCGCTTTCTTGTTGGAGAGGATCCACACGTAGGTGGCTATGCCGGTGTTGTAGAACATATCCGTTGGCAGGGCGATGATGCCTTCCAGCAGGTCGGCTTCGAGGATATAACGGCGGATCTCGCTTTCGCCGCTGCCTGCGCCGCCGGTAAACAGCGGGGAGCCGTTAAGGATAATACCGATACGCCCGCCGCCGCTGTGGGCATCGCGCATTTTGCTGATCAAATGCAGCAGGAACAGTAAGGATCCATCGGAGACGCGCGGCAGGCCGGGGCCAAAGCGTCCGTCAAAACCTTTCTGTGCGTGTTCGCTGTTGATCTCGCCTTCGATCTTTTTCCAGTCCACGCCAAACGGTGGGTTGGAGAGCATGTAATCGAATTTCTCGGCGGGGAGTTGATCGTTTGAAAGCGTATTACCGAGCTTGATGCGGCTGACGTCCTGGCCTTTGATCAGCATGTCGGCCTTGCAGATGGCGTAGGATTCGGGGTTTAGCTCCTGGCCAAAGGCGCGCATCACCGCATTGGGGTTCAGCTCGTGCAGATATTCCATCCCGGAGGAGAGAAACCCGCCTGTTCCCGCCGTCGGGTCGTAAATGGTGCGGATGATACCGTCTTTGGTGAGCGCGTCGTCGTCGCCGATGAATACCAGCGAAGTGGTCAGGCGTACGATATCACGTGGGGTAAAGTGCTCACCGGCTGTCTCATTCGAACCTTCCGCAAAGCGGCGGATTAACTCTTCAAACACCAGTCCCATATCATGGTTGGAAATGGCGCTCGGGCTTAAATCTGCATTCGAGAACTTTTGTACCACTTTATACAGCAGGTTGGCCTCTTCCAGTTGACCCACAAACTCGTTGAACTTGAAGTGGTCGAAAATCTCACGGGCATCGGTTGAAAAGGATTGAACGTACTTTTCCAGGTTGGCTTTGATGCCGTTTTGCCCCATCTTGCTGAGATCCATAGGCGAGGTGTTAAAGAAAGTCAGGCCATCTGCGGCGCGCAGGAGCATCTTCTCTTGCGCTTCTTCCGGCAAATTGAGTGCTTTAATTTTTTCTGCCTGAGCAAGTACGGCCTCTTTGCTGTCTTCGAGTACACACTCCAGTCGGCGCAGCAGGGTAAAGGGGAGAATAATGCGGCCATACTGTGATTGTTTAAAATCACCGCGCAGCAGGTCGGCGACCGACCAAAGAAAAGCGGCCGTCTGGGTGAAATTTCCTGATGTCATAAATACTTTCCTGGCCTCTGTGATGAGGCTTACTTTTTCTTCGGGTAGATAGCCTCCTTTTTACCAGAAATTTGTAAGTTGATCATTTATAACGAGTTTTTATAATTTCTAGTGATCATTTATCACTAAAGATCATTTTAATGAATGTTTATAGGAGAGAGGAAAAACAGCATTCTCGCTCTGCAAGAATGCGATAAATGATTGAGGAAAGATGCCGGATGGCGGCTGAACCTTATCCGGCCTACAAAATTCAATCACTGATCGTCTAATTGTGAAGCTATTTCCAACAACCGAGGTATAATCGTAAGATAATTGTATATACGTTTTTGTATATACAGTTAGGAATAAAATACATGCCAATGGAGTTTGAATGGGATGCAAACAAGGCACAAAGTAACCACCGTAAACATGGTGTTCGCTTTGAGGACGCAGTATTGGTTTTCGACGATCCACGGCATATGTCCAGACAGGATCGTTATGAGAACGGTGAGTATCGGTGGCAGACCATCGGTATTGTTCATGGCATTGTGGTTATTTTGGTTGCCCATAGCGTTAGGTTTGAAAGTGGCGTTGAAGTCATTCGTATCATCAGTGCCAGAAAGGCAGACAGTAAAGAGAGGAATCGTTATGAGCATGGTTAAACATAAACGCGGCAGCGTATCCGCGCTGAGTGCTCAGCATGAGGCTGAACTGAAGGCGCTGGCGAATAAACCGGATGATGATATTGATTACAGCGACATTCCCGTGACCGAAGATGAGCAGTGGTCAGAGGCTAATCGCGGTAAGTTTTTCCGTCCGTTGAAAACGCAAGCATCGGTGCGCATTGATGCCGATGTGATGGAGTGGCTAAAACGCCCCGGGAAGGGTTACCAGACGCGGCTGAATGCCATTTTGCGCGAAGCGATGCTGCGCGAGCAAAATAAGAAATAGTCAGAATATACCGGAGCCGTGAGTGCCGGATGGCGGCTGCGCCTTATCCGGCCTACGGGAAAGTGCTATTTCCAGGCCCGGTAAGCGTAGCGCCACCGGGCAATTCAGCAGGGGATTACTTCTTCAATCCCGCAAACGCGGCTCTGATCTCGTCTTCCGGCAGGTTAATGCCGATAAACACCAGCAGGCTGTGCGGTGTTTCGTCGCCCCACGGGCGGTCCCAGTCGGCGCTGTACAGGCGCTGGACGCCCTGGAACAGCAGGCGGTTTGGCTCGCCTTCAATCCACAGCATACCTTTGTAGCGCAGCAGCTTCTCGGCGGATTCCAGCAGCAGGTTTTCCATCACTCGCGACACGTCGCTGATGTTTACCGGGTAATCCAGCTCGACGACGATCGAGGAGATATCGTTTTGCTTGTCGGCGATAAAGTGGAAGCGCGGTTTGGCGCTGACTACGTTCTCTTCCAGCATAAAACCGTTGGTATCGAACAGCAGGGAGAGGTCGATATCACCATGTGTCACGGTGTAAATCGGCGCACGGGCGTTGATGCGCGTCAGGCGCTCACGCAGTTTTTCGCTTTCACCTGCGACGTCGGTTTTGGTCAGCAGGATCCGGTCTGCGTAGCCTACCTGCGACTGGGCGATGGTGAACTGGTTCATCTGCTCGTCGGCATGTACCGCGTCAACCAGCGCAATTACGCCGTCCAGCAGGTAGCGTTCGCAAATCACTTCATGGGAGAAAAAGGTCTGAATGATCGGGCCGGGGTCGGCCATGCCGGTGCACTCGATCACCAGACGGTCGAAATTGATGGCGCCTTTGTCGAGGTTGTCGAGCAGATCTAACAATGCGTCTTCCAGTTCACTGGAGCGGGTACAGCAAATACAGCCGTTGGTCAGGGTTTTGATCTGCGTGGCGCGATCGCCAATCAGCTGATCGTCCACCGAGACTTCGCCGAATTCGTTTTCGATAACGGCAATCTTGTAACCGTGCTGCTCGTTGAGAATATGGCGCAGCAGGGTGGTTTTACCCGCGCCAAGAAAACCGGTGAGTAGGGTAACTGCAATCGGGGTCATTCACTTCTCCTTCTAACAGCAACTGCTTCCGCCGCTACCGTAGCGGGCTTCCTGGCGCTCGCGGAAGAATTCTTCGTAGGTCATGTACGGCTTATCGGGATGGTTGGTCTTCATGTGCTCGACATAGTTGTCGTAGTCCGGAATGCCAATCAGCATCTTCGCCGCCTGACCGAGATATTTTTTAGCTTGCCCTAAAGTACCAAACATAAACAATCCTGATAAGCGAAAAGCCCCGCCGGAGCGGGGCTGAATACATCTTAGTGATGTGAAGAGGTCTTCACGCCGCCTTCCGGCACCGGCACATACGGTGTCTCTTTATCAGAGCGACCGTTGATGGCGCGGGCTTTCTGCCAGGTACGGAACCCGTAGAAAATGATGCTGTACACCACCACCAGGAACAGAATACTCAGACCTGCGTTGGTGTAGTTGTTGACGACGATGTGGTTCATGTTGGCAATCTGCTGAGCGGTCAGTTCGCCGCCGTTAGCAATCTTCTCTTTGTACTGATTCGCCATGAAGAAGAAGCCTTCCATCTGCGGGTTGGTGCTGAACAGTTTCAGACCCAGCGCCCAGGTGGTGCAGATAAGCAGCCATACAGCCGGAACAACGGTAACCCAGATGTATTTGGTGCGCTGCATTTTAACCAGTACCACGGTGCCCAGAACCAGTGCCACGGCAGCCAGCATCTGGTTAGAGATACCGAACAGCGGCCACAGGCTCTTAACGCCGCCCAGCGGGTCAACAACGCCTTGATACAGCAGGTAACCCCACAGGCCTACGCAGCCCGCAGTACCGATGATACCCGCAACCAGGGAGTCGGTTTTCTTCAGGAACGGCACGAAGTTACCCAGTAAATCCTGCAGCATAAAGCGGCCAGAACGGGTACCGGCATCCAGTGCGGTCAGGATGAACAGCGCTTCGAACAGAATACCGAAGTGGTACCAGAAGCCCATATCAGCCATCGGCAGCACTTTGTGGAACACGTGAGCGATACCAACAGCCAGCGTCGGTGCGCCACCTGCGCGGTTCAGAACGGACGGTTCACCGATGTCTTTCGCGGTTTGCAGGATCTGCTCAGGCGAAATGACGAAGCCCCAGGAGCTGACGGTCGCTGCCGCATGTGCGGTGACGTCTTTCAACTGCGCCATAATCAGCGGTGCGTTTTCGCCGCTCATTTCATGCAGGTTCGGCATAGTGATGCCAAGGCCCGCAGGCGGGGTGTTCATCGCGAAGTACAGACCTGGTTCGATGATAGACGCGGCAACCAGCGCCATAATTGCGACGAAGGATTCCATCAGCATCGCGCCGTAACCGATAAAGCGTGCATCGGTTTCACAGGCCAGCAGCTTCGGTGTGGTACCGGAAGCAATCAGCGCATGGAAGCCAGATACCGCACCACACGCGATGGTGATGAACAGGAACGGGAACAGAGCGCCTTTCCACAGCGGGCCAGTACCATCAACGTACTGCGTCATTGCCGGCATTTTCAGTTCCGGGTTGAGGATAACAATCCCCACCGCCAGACCGACGATAACGCCGATTTTCAGGAAGGTAGCCAGATAGTCGCGCGGGGCGAGGATCAGCCATACCGGCAGCAGCGCAGAGATAAATGCGTAGCCGATCAGGGTAAAGGTAATGGTGGTGTCTTTAAAGGTCAGCGCCGGGCCCCAGTATGGGTCGTGCGCAATCACGCCGCCGAAGTAGATAGAAGCAACCAGCAGCACAATACCAATCACCGACACTTCGCCCACGCGTCCCGGTCGCAGGAATCGCATGTAGATCCCCATGAACAACGCGATAGGTACGGTTGAGCAGACGGTGAACACACCCCACGGGCTTTCTGCCAGCGCTTTTACCACGATCAACGCCAGTACTGCGAGGATGATGATCATGATTAAGAAGCAGCCGAACAGTGCAATGGTTCCCGGGATCGGGCCCATCTCTTCTTTGATCATCTCACCCAGAGATGCACCGTTACGGCGGGAAGAGATAAACAGTACCATGAAGTCCTGCACCGCACCGGCCAGCACGACGCCTGCCAGCAGCCACAGCGTACCAGGCAGGTAGCCCATCTGCGCAGCCAGTACCGGCCCAACCAGCGGACCAGCACCTGCGATAGCGGCAAAGTGGTGACCAAACAAGACGTTACGGTTGGTTGGAACGTAGTTCAGACCGTCATTGTTGATGACCGCCGGCGTGGCACGCGTTGGGTCAAGTTTCATCACCTTTTGGGCGATGTAAAGGCTGTAGTAACGATAGGCCACCAGATAAACAGAAACTGAGGCGACCACGATCCACAGGGCACTAATGTGTTCACCCCGACGTAATGCCACTACCGAGAGGCAGAATGCACCGATGATTCCGAGAATCACCCAGGGTATGTGCTTGAATATCTTTTTCGTATCCATAGTAAAACCTGGTATCTAATTAATAATTGGCCGAAGCCGCGTGGGTTTGATCTTGTGTTTGAGGAGGTTATTTGACTGCTATGTTGGGGGGATCTTGCCAGAGAATTACGCGCGTAAAGTAAGGTAAATAAGTGAGCGGTTGTATGTCAGCTTAAGCGGTCCCAAGTGTCAGTGAGCGGTAAGCAGTAGGGGTTAACGGGGATATTTATGTGATTGAGATCACGGCATTATAGCGTTTGCCTGTCTACATGCCGTGTTTTCCCGCTGACAAAGCACCTCACTGAGAGACTCAGATTACGATATAACAGTAAGGCGTATGTTCGATGTCTCTGAGCAACACATGTTTCTTACGTGATTTAGTCAGGTAATATTTTTCATCCAGATAGTAGTCAATGAGTTCATCGAGGCGCTCTTTATCTATGCGGGGCGTTACCCCCAGCGTCCAGAAGCTACGCAGCTCTAATTCCGAACGTTTGATTTTTGCGCTTTTAACCAAATCAGCAATCATATTTCTGACGCAGCTTGTCGGATCCTGGTTCTGTTTGAGTTCAAGCGCAATGTAGCTATCCTGCGTCCAGCCTTTTTTCCGCAACAAGAAATCTGCACGTACAGACAAACGCTGTGGATTTTTCCGGAGATCGCAAGCAAGAGTTTGCTCACGCCACCATTCATGACCCGTCGAAGCCAGCAGATTGGCAAATTCTATCTGCATCCAGACTTCCCAACCGGAGATGTTGTACTGATCGATGATATTGAGCTTTTGGCGAATATCTTCACGTTCAAAAAAGTGGTGTGCGAGGGTGGATAGGTGATCAAAATCGCGATTTAACATAGAAGCATCCTTTCCTTCAAAAAACGGAATCCTACACCTAAGACGTAATGGAACGACTAATTTTTTGCGTAATTTGTCATAGGGAACGGTATTTAATGTGAAAACGATAATTCTGTGGCAATTGCTGGCACCATAAAGTTTTCTCTTTCCAGGCCGAAAACCAGAGTATCTGTCTAGCGGAAAGAGAAAACATGTTAAAACGAATGAAGATTGTTACCAGCTTACTGCTGGTATTGGCGTTATTTGGCCTTTTACAGCTCGCCTCGGGCGGCTTGTTTTTTAACTCACTTAAGAATGACAAAGAGAACTTTACCGTTCTGCAAACCATTCGCCAGCAACAGTCTGCGCTGAACGCCACCTGGGTTGAGCTGCTGCAAACGCGTAACACCCTGAACCGGGCAGGCATTCGCTACATGATGGATCAGAGCAATATTGGCAGCGGCGCGACCGTTGCCGAACTGATGCAGGTAGCCAGCACGGCGCTGAAGCTGACGGAAAAAAACTGGGCGATTTACGAATCGCTCCCGCGCGATCCGCGTCAAAGCGAAGCCGCTTTCCAGGAGATCAATCGCACCTATGACATCTATCACGGTGCGCTGGCGGAGCTGATCCAGTTACTGGGTGACGGGAAGATCAACGCGTTCTTTGATCAACCGACACAGAGCTATCAGGATGGTTTTGAGAAGCAATATATCAACTACATGCAGCAGAACGATCGCCTGTATGACATCGCGGTGGCAGATAACAACAGCTCTTACAGCCAGGCGATGTGGGTGCTGGTTTGTGTGCTGATTACCGTACTGGCGGCGATTATTGCGGTGTGGTTTGGTATCAAGCTGACCCTTATCTCCCCAATGAACCGTCTGATTGACAGCATTCGTCATATCGCCAGCGGTGACTTGGTGAAGCGTATTGAGGTGGAAGGTTCCAACGAGATTGGACAGCTGGCGGAAAGCCTGCGCCATATGCAGGGTGAGCTGATGAATACCGTGGGTGACGTGCGTAACGGTGCCAACGCGATTTACAGCGGGGCCAGCGAGATTGCGATGGGCAATAACGATCTCTCCTCGCGTACCGAGCAGCAGGCTGCATCTCTGGAAGAAACCGCAGCCAGCATGGAACAGCTGACGGCGACCGTGAAGCAGAACGCCGAAAACGCGCGTCAGGCCAGCCATTTGGCGCTGAGTGCTTCTGAAACCGCGCAGAAAGGCGGCAAAGTGGTGGATAACGTGGTGCAAACCATGCGTGACATCGCGTCCAGTTCGCAGAAAATCGCCGACATTATCAGCGTCATCGACGGCATTGCCTTCCAGACTAACATTCTGGCACTCAACGCCGCGGTAGAAGCAGCACGTGCAGGTGAGCAGGGCCGTGGATTTGCGGTGGTTGCGGGTGAAGTGCGTAACCTGGCCCAGCGTAGTGCGCAGGCCGCGCGCGAGATTAAGAGCCTGATTGAAGACTCGGTCAGCCGCGTGGATGTTGGTTCAACGCTGGTAGAAAGCGCCGGTGAAACCATGGATGAGATCGTCAATGCGGTAACCCGCGTGACCGATATCATGGGTGAAATCGCCTCTGCTTCTGATGAACAGAGCCGCGGTATTGACCAGGTGGGTCTGGCCGTTGCCGAGATGGATCGCGTGACGCAGCAGAACGCCTCGCTGGTGGAAGAATCCGCCGCCGCCGCTGCGGCGCTGGAAGAGCAGGCCAGCCGCCTGACTCAGGCCGTTGCCGTGTTCCGTATCCAGCATGACCAACAGCGCGCGCGTGACGTTGCGGCCGCTAAACCGGTTTCAACGGTCCAGCCGCGCAAAGCCGCGGTAACGGATGCCGGGGACAACTGGGAAACGTTCTAAGCCTGTGATGCCGGATGGCGCTATCGCTTATCCGGCCTACGGGAAAGTAACGTGGTTGCCGGATGGTGCTGCCGCTTATCCGGCCTACGGAGAAAGATACGTGGTTGCCGGATGGCGCTGCCGCTTATCCGGCCTACGGGGAAAGATACGTGGTTGCCGGATGGCGCTGTCGCTTATCGGGCTTACCGGAAATGTTACGTAGGCCCGATAAGGCGTAGCCGCCATCGGGCAATTAGCGCAACATCAGGCGCATGGCGCAGCGCGATTCAAATGCCAGTCCATGCGCCGCTTCCTCTTCTCTTTTCTGGCGCAACTTTGCAGGCAGCGTCTCGTCAGCCAGCATTTCAAATCCCAGTCGCGCGTACCATGGCGCATTCCACGGCACATTGCGGAAGGTGGTCAGCGTGAGCGACGTGTAACCTTTCGCGCGCGCCTGTTCGGCAACATACTCAATCAATCTGCGGCCAATTCCTTTTCCCTGCCACTCCAGATGCAGCGACAGTTCAGCAATAAACAGCGATGACCCCAGCGTTTCGGCAACCAAAAAACCGACCGGAAGCGCATCGACCTGCGCCAGCCAGCTCATGCCAGCGGCGGCAAAAGCCTGATGCTGAGCAGCGGATAACATCTGGTCTTCAGCAATCCACGCCAGTTCGGGGATGCGTAAAAAACGTTGTCCCGCAGATCGTTCGATGGCGGGAAGAGCGGCAGTGTCTGCCAGAGTAGTAGCGCGCAAGGTGATGTTCATACGAGGAGCATAACATGCCCGATAAACGCGGTGTTATCGGGCATCTGGAGGATTAATCTTTACGCGGATCGCTGATGGGTTGGCGAACCAGGAAGATGTAGGCGAGGGCACCCACCATGGTGACGCAGCCGCAGATGATCAACGCCAGGCGGAAAGAGTTGGTGGTATCAACAATAAAACCGGTGACGATCGGTGCGAACGACGCGCAGATAAAGCTGGCAAAGTTCTGGATACTGCCCACGGAAGCTGTCATACGTGAGGCGACGGCGACGTGGATCAGACCCCAGCACGAGGTACCTGCGAAGTGGATACAGAACAGCGCCATACCGATCAGTAACACGGCGGCCATTGACGTTGTGGCCTGTGGCACGACGAAGGTGAAGGCTGCGGAGCAGAACATCCCGGCGATAATACAAATCTTACGGCTCTTAATCGGTGCCATACCGCCTTTCACCAGCCAGTCGGTGACAAAACCGTTAATCAGCATGCCGGCTGCGCCAAACAGGAATGGGATCGCCGCCATTAATCCGGTGCTTTTTAAATCCAGGTTGTAGGAGGTTTGCAGGTAGCCCGGCAGCCAGGCCAGGTATAACCATGCAGTGTAGTTGATGCCGCTAAAGCCCAGCATCATGCCCCACATGGTACGGTTGCGGAACAGGCTGCGCCATTCGGCAAAGCTCAGCGGATCGCGGCGGGCATTGACGCTACCGGCGTTCAGGTACGCTTGTTCCGTGGCGCTCAGCTCAATTTGCTCGCGGTTGCGATACAGCATGTACCAGCCGATGGCGAGGAAAATACCCAGCACGCCAATGGTGATGAACATCCAGCGCCAGCCCATTACCAGCATCATGGCAGCCAGAATCGGCGGGCTAATGGCAACCCCGATGGTGGAGGCGGCGTTGAATAATCCCATCGGGCGGCCGCGCTCTTTGATGTTAAACCAGTCGTTGATGACCTTTACGCCGCACGGGTTCATTGGCGCTTCGCCGATCCCCATCCCGATACGCACCAACACAAACTGGGTGAAGCTGTGCACCATGCCGGACATCGCCTGAAACAGCGACCAGAAGAACATCCCCAGTCCCAGCATAATGCGCGGACCTTTGCGGTCCAGCAGCGGACCGCAGGGCAGTTGCGCAATACCGTAAGCGAGAGAGAATACCGACAGCAGCACGCCGATTTGCGTGGCGCTCAGCCCCAGTTCTTCACGAATCGTTAAGTTGGCGACAGACAGTGAGCTGCGGTCGAGGTAATTAATCACCGCAGCAAAAAATAATAAAATCATTGCTGTGGTCTGGATACGTTTAATTCGGCTACTGCGTTGCACCATGCCCTCAGGCGGAACATTAATATCCGCAGATGACGACGTGCCAAACGAAGAACTTGGGTCGAGGGTAATATTATTTTTTTCCACGCCGGACTCCTGAACCTCAATAATTTATTTTTCACACAGCAGGACTGTGCAGTATTGAAAAAATACCAGTGATGAATCAATTTGCTCATCACCGCTCACAAAAGTTTTTAATGCAGTCGACTTAGCGTGAGCATAGGCAAGAGGTATTTTTCAGGCGTTTTTATTTTTATAAAATCGTGCTCCCGGTAATGATTTGCTGTTTTTTATCGGTACTTAATGAGCGACATTACAACCCTGGTTGATGGAGCGAATCATCGATTGTTTGGCTGAATTCAAATGGTTACAGAGCGCGAGGGTGGCATCCAGGTCGCTGCGGCATATCAGCGCGCTGAGGATGGTCATATGCTCATCAATGGCAATGATGTTACGCTGCTTGAGATCGCTCTCATCCCACTGATAGTGGAAGTGGAAAATCACGGAGATGATTTCAAGTGATTGATTAAAAAATACATTATCGGCAGCAGAGAGTAGCAAAGCATGGAACTCACGATCTAACTGCGAGAACATGCGAAAGCTGCTGCCAATGCTGTCGCGCAGGATCCGATGGCGCTCCAGTAGCGTTTTAGCCTGCAACCAACGCGGGTCATCGTCAGGCAGATTGAGGAAATGCTGCAGAGAATGCGTTTCCAGCATCTCTCTGAGTTCAAACAGCTGTTCAGCATAGGCCTGATCGAACTGCTTCATGCTCCACTGACCGCGTTTTTCGTTTTTAATCAGGTTGTAACGTTCGAATTTTAAAAGATATTCCCGCACTACCACCGGGCTGACGCCTGCGGCTCTGGCAAGCTGCAGTTCGGAGAAGCTCTCGCCTGCGCGCAGCTGTCGCTGGTTGATCATGGTGAAAAACGCCTGCTCAAAAATCCGGTTTTGCTCGGTCATGGAGGCGGTGGTGCAGGCAAAACCGTCGTCATGGTCGGGTTTTCGCACGATGACATAGTGGCTGCCGACCTGGGTCAGCACGCCGCACTCGCCTAAGTGGCTCAGCATATGGCGCACGGTGGTGCGGCTGATGTTGTACATCTCCGCCAGTGCGCTTTGTGAGGGGAGTGGGGAAGGGATATGACCACGCGCCATATCATCGATTATCTGGTTAATCACATTGTGGCGTAAGTTCTGCGAACGGCTCATGGCTTCTCCTTTTTATCTATTAAAACCCGATTTAAAACATTTTTATGCGCTGGAATTCACAGATTGTGTTTCTGCTTTCTCCGTCATTTTTATTTTCGTTGATATCTGAGGCAACAAAAAAACAGGAGAGCAGAATCATGTCTACGATGAATACGTTGATTTGCCAGGAACCTAAAAAATTAGTCTGGAAAGAGCGTGAAATACCTATTCCGGGTGAGGGTGAAGCATTAATTAAAATTAAGTCGGTAGGAATTTGTGGTACCGATATTCATGCCTGGGGTGGCAATCAACCTTTTTTCAGCTACCCGCGTGTATTAGGGCATGAAATATGTGGGGAAATTGTCGGTCTGGGTAAGAATATACAGAATCTGAAAAATGGTCAGCAGGTGGCGGTTATTCCTTACGTGGCCTGCCAGCAGTGTCCGGCATGCCTGAGCGGGCGCACCAACTGCTGCGAGAAGATTTCAGTGATTGGCGTGCACCAGGATGGCGGTTTCAGTGAATATCTGTCCGTTCCGGTGACCAATCTGCTGGATGCGCAGGGGATTGACCCGCAGGCGGCGGCGTTGATTGAGCCTTACGCCATCAGCGCGCATGCGGTACGTCGGGCGGCGGTGGCGCCAGGTGAGCAGGTGCTGGTGGTCGGCGCGGGTCCGATTGGTCTGGGGGCGGCAGCGATTGCCAAAGCCGATGGCGCACAGGTGGTGGTCGCCGATACCAGTCCAGCACGCCGGGAGCACGTGTCTTCCCGGTTGGGACTCCCGGTTATCGACCCATCCGCTGAAGATTTTGATGCGCAGCTGCGCGCTCAGTTTGGCGGTTCGTTGGCGCAAAAGGTTATTGATGCCACGGGGAATCAGCATGCGATGAACAACACGGTGAATTTGATTCGTCATGGCGGCAGCATCGTTTTCGTTGGGCTGTTCAAAGGCGATTTGCAGTTCTCTGACCCTGAGTTCCACAAGAAAGAGACCACCATGATGGGCAGCCGCAACGCCACGCCGGAAGATTTCGCCAAAGTGGGCCGTCTGATGTCGGAAGGCAAACTTACCGCCGACATGATGCTCACGCACCGTTACGCGTTTGCCACACTGGCAGAAATCTACGAACGGGATGTGATTAACAACCGTGAACTGATTAAAGGCGTGATCACGTTCTGAGAGGGGAAATGTGATGAAGACATTGAATCGACGTGATTTTCCGGGGGCCTGCTACCCAACGCGCGTGATCCAGTTTGGTGAAGGTAACTTCCTGCGGGCGTTTGTTGACTGGCAACTGGATATCCTCAACGAGCAAACCGATCTGAACGCTGGTGTGACCATCGTTCGCCCGATCAATACCGATTTTCCGCCGTCGCTGAATACCCAGGACGGGCTGTATACCACGCTGATACGCGGGCTTAACGAGCAGGGTGAGGCAGTGAGTGAGGCACGGCTTATCCGTTCGGTGAATAACGAAATCAACCCGTATCAGGATTTCGCGGCGTATCTGGCGCTGGCGCACAATGCGGACATCCGTTTTGTGTTTTCGAATACCACCGAAGCCGGAATTAGCTATCACGCAGCTGACCGTGTGGATGATGAGCCGCCGGTGAGTTTTCCGGCCAAGCTGACACGCCTGCTGCTGGAGCGTTTTAACCACTTTGCGGGCGCGGTGGATAAGGGCTGGGTAATTATCCCGTGCGAGCTTATCGACTATAACGGTGAGGCGCTCAAAACGCTGGTGTTGCGGTATGCGCAGGAGTGGCAGCTTCCTCCGGCATTTGCCGACTGGGTGGAGACGGCAAACACGTTCTGTTCCACGCTGGTCGACCGCATTGTCACCGGCTACCCGCGCGAAGAAGCCGCTACGCTGGAGGCTACGCTTGGCTATCACGATGCGTTTCTCGATACCGCGGAGCATTTTTACCTGTTTGTGATCCAGGGGCCGCAGTGGCTGGCAGAGGAGCTGAAGCTGGCGCAGTGTCCGCTGAATATCCGTGTGGTGAGCGATATCAAACCGTACAAAGAGCGCAAGGTCGCTATCCTCAATGGTGCGCATACGGCTCTGGTGCCGGTCGCGTGGCTGTGCGGGCTGGAGACCGTTGGCGAGGCGATGCAGGATGCTGATGTCCGCCGCTTTGTCGAGCGGGCGATTAGTGAGGAGATTATTCCGGTGTTGGATCTCCCAGCGGACGAATTGCGTGAATTTGCCGACGCGGTGAGCGGGCGTTTTCAGAACCCCTACATTCGCCACCAGTTGCTTTCCATTGCGCTTAACGGGATGACCAAATTCCGCACCCGAATTTTGCCGCAGCTGCTGGCGGGTCAGCACAATGGGCGCTGGCCCGTGCGGTTAACGTTTGCCCTCGCTGCGCTGCTGGCGTTTTATCGTGCAGAGCGCGATGGGGAACGCTATCCGATACAGGATGATGAGCAGTGGGTAAGCCTGTATGCCAGCCTGTGGCCGCGAGTTGGCAATGATTTAACGCTGCGTGAACTGGTGGATGCCGTGCTCGGCGATGCGGCGCACTGGGGAGAGGATTTGACGTTGTTACCTGGGCTCGCCGGGCAGGTGACGGCCAATCTGGAGATGATTCTGGTGCAGGGTATGCGCCAGGCGGTGAACGGTCTGGAATAAGGTTGCCATGCAGCGCCCGGTGTGGTGTTGGGCGCTGTTTTTTTTCAGACAATACATTCGGTTCACGATAGGCCTGATAAGCAAAGCGCTATCAGGCCTTTCATGTTACGAACCCTGAGCCACTACTTTGATTTCAACCATCCCGATCCCCAGCTTACGCGGTGAGTGACCGAGAATATTGCCTTCGTTGGTGGCGACCGGATCGGGTGGAACAATTACCAGCGTATCGGCATCCGCCGGGTTATCAAAATGTAAGGTGGTGGTGCTGACGTCATGGCCTAACACCAGCGTCTGCTCCTCGTTGCCAACGCGCACGGGGATCGGACGATTGGCATTGTCACCGAAGGCTTTCGCGGTAATGACCAGATCGAATTTCTTCGGTAGCGGGGCTTTGTACTCAATCGTTACTTCTTCGCTGAGCTGCGCATTGGACCAGCGTCCCCAGGATTCGGGGCGTGAAATGCCGCTAAACTGTTTGACCTCTTCCGGCGCGCCCGCCACGTTGAAAACAAAGCTATCTGCTTTGTAGCGAATGTCGTTATCGACAATTTTCAGCGTATCGACGTTACCTTTATAGCGCTCCATGTCGATTACCGTGTCTTTAAATACGGTTTTACTTTTCCACTTGGCTTTATCTACGTGCTGTACGATTTGCTGTCCGCCCAGCTGCCCCTGTGATACGCACCAATCGGTAGAGAGTGCCAGCTCCGGCGCCCACAGTTGCGCCATTTTGTAGCAGCGATCGACCCAGACGAAGTTATCGCGTGGGGCGAAATCTGCTAGTTGGAAGCGCAGCGGGGCCGAGTATTCGCTTTCCGGCAGCGGCTCGACGCGTTTGTCCGATACGCGCAGCAGCAGCGGCAGGCGGAAATGACTGCCGGAGAAAGAGATCATATTTTTTTCCTGGTCGACGGTGAACTCTTTCATCTCTTTCGGGAAATTCCACAGGCGAATGATATCGGGCTTCCACGCCAGCATTTTTTCTTTGATGTTCAGGAACACTTCCGAGACGGATTCGCTCGACAAGCTGCTGCGGCCAAGGCCGATAAAGTTATCGCCGCCGAGAATATCCAGTACCGTTGCGCCGTTATCCATCGTGTTACGCTTTACCGCCAGCGTGTCCTGTTGCGGTTGATCGCCGCGCAGTACGAAGAACAGGTTGTTGCGGTCCTGCTTGTTCAGATACTTCCATGCGGTGTTGTTCATCGCCAGATGATCGGAAGAAACCACGATAACGGTATCTTTAAACCACGGCGATGCTTTGATTTTATTGATAAATTCGGCAATGTTTTCCTGGCTGCAGCTGACCGCGCTGAACGATTGGTTGGCCTTCCCGTCGATGTCATAACGTTTACGGTTGCAGCTACGGGAGATAAATCCATCCGGATGATGGGTATCCACGGTCAGGGTAAACAGTGAAAAACGCTGGCCCGAGCGCGAAAGCTCTTCGAATTTTTTCCACGCTTCGTCCAGCACGGTATCGTCGTAGAAGCCCCAGTCGTTACGATAGGTCGGGTCCGCCACCACGCTTTTTAACTCTTCCGCACCATACAGATGGTCAAAGCCGTGAGATTTCAGGAACACGTCTTTGCCAGCAAAGCGCAGGTTGGCACCCTGCACAAAGTAGTTCTGATAGCCGGAGTTTTTCAGGATATCGCCCAGACAAATATTGTTAGGGAAGAAACTTGAAACCGACGCAGAGGCGTTGCCTTCAAACGGCGCAAACAGCGGAATACCGCACTGGGAGGCGACCATGCCCGCGATGGTGTAATCCGTACCCGGCAGCTGCATGGTGTTGCTGAAATCCAGACCTTCGTTTTTCAACGCGCCGAGTTCCGGGGTCAGATCCGGGAATGCGTCGTTATTAAAATAGGTGCGTTCGAGGCTCTCACCGTAGATATACACCAGGTTCAGCTTCGGATTGGGAATGGTTTTCGATGGCTCTTTATAATACGTCGGGAAATCCGGGTCGCCATCGCGTGACTGCGACTTCACCAGTTCGGTTATCTGGTGAAATGCCGGGCTAGCGTCAACGGAGGCCAGCGCCAGCAGCAGGGCCAGCAGACTGTAACCCACATGATGTGGATGATGGCGACGGCGGCGTAGGATCCAGCCGAGAGCGACAAAAACGGTCGTCAGCGCCAGCGCGATCCCAACGCCCGGCAGGATATATTTGCCGATGCCTGCGCCGGTCAGGCTGTTGGTCAGCGTATAGAGAACCGCGTCATTGATCCCGTCGCCGGTGAAATAGTCACTGGCATAAAGCGTGATATTCAAGACAATAAAAATCCCCAGCACCGTTAACGTGGCGGCAAACCACCAGGTGTTGCGACCCGCTTTCCAGGCATAAATCAGCACTGAAGCGAGAAACAGAGTGATGGAGATTAATTCTGACAACGGTCGATCCTCAGTAAACCGGGCAATTGCCTGGCAGGCTAATCATTTGGTGATAGAACAATGTAATAGCGTTGTTACATTGCTGCAATTGTAGTGACATTAAATTACGTTGTTATTCAGAATTGGTTTAGATATGCGCGTTTTTGTGGAGAAATACTGTTTATTTGGAATGTGAATGTATTGTCGAAAATAAATAGATGCCGCGCAGGTTATACGCGGCATGTCGTGCGTCAGGAAATGAAGTTCATGCCCTGTTTTAACACCAGATCGCAGGCCTTGGTTTTTACCTGCTGTGCCAGTGAGCTGTTACCGATCGTGCTCAGGTTCAGCTGTTGACCATCTTTGGCGTTGAGCAGACCCTGAATACCGTCGATATAGTTGGTATCTTGTTTCTGCTCTGGCGCGCTGAGTCCCAGTTTATCCAGCACCTGGTTTTTGACGTTTTGCGCGTCGGTGACCGAGGCCAGTTTCTGTTTAGCGCAGTATTCAAGGATCCCGGCGGCGTTATTCATGCTGCTGGAGGTCAACGACTGATTGCTGCCATTCAGCAGGCTGGTCAGGGAAGAGAGTGACGAGCTGCTTTGCGAGCCGGAGCTTTGTTTGCTCAGCTCACTGGCTGCGCTGGAGAGCGAATCTTGCCAGGAGGCGGCGAAAACGCTGGTGGAGATGAGCGTGCTGGCGGCAAGCGCACAGCACAGCAGACGTTTGGTAGTTTTCATCATTATATGCAACTCGTGTTATGCCTTTTCAGCGCAGTATAGCGCTGGCAGTCTTAGGAGTGGTCCTAATACGTTAATACTCTTTACCGGTTACCCGACTACGGTAGCTTTCCCAGTTAAAAATGACCCACAGACTGTTGCCAAGGCGCATACGATCCATCACGCGCTCACCCAGCAGCTTGTTCATTTCATCCATATTGCTGTTAGTTAACATACCGGTCGGACGTTTTGAGGACGAACGGCGATCGACAATCTGATTAATGATCACTTTTTCATAGCGGGATTCGGTCTGCATGCCGATCTCGTCGATCACCAGCAGATCCACATTGCTCAGATCGTTGAGCAGCTGTTCTTCGCTGGTTTCACGATTACTGAACGTTTCTTTCATCGCCGACATGATATCTGCCACGGTAATGATCAACACTGACTTACCACGCAGCAGCAGTTCGTTGCAGATGGCGGCGGCTAAATGGTTTTTGCCGGTGCCGGGTTTGCCGGAGAAGATAAAGCTGGCGATGTTGCCGTCAAACTCTTCAACATACTGGCGGGCTTTGCTCAGGGCGTTCATCTGACCTTCGCACTCTACCCGATAGTTTTCGAACGAACAGTTCTGATGCAGCGGACGGATACCGGAACGGTTGAATGTGCGCTGCATTTTCATCGCCCGGTTTTCGCGGGCCAGCGCTGCGGCACGAATTTCACCTTGCTCTTTTTGCCATGCCAGCAGCTCTTCGCCCGTTTTAAAGGCGGGCTCGACATTAGGTGGCATCATTTTTTGCAAACGTTTCATCAGGTCGCCAACGTTTTTCATCGTTATCCTCTAAAACCCGGTGGAATGTGGCTGTCAGGTTCACTGACGCTGTTCACATTGCGCTTTGGCATTCCGCCATTGCTGGCCCGTCCAATCTGAATGCTGCGCGCCAGTTTTTGCTGCCACTGAATATGGTGAAAGACTTTTCCTTCAGCCTGCCAGTAGGCAACAAATGAGGCCAGCTCTTCAGCAGTAACCGGCTCTCTCAACGCTACGCCCCATAAAGCAGCCTGACGCTGAAAGTCGGCATCAGGCTGCCAGGCAGCGTACATCGCAAATTTCCCCATTGGCACGGCAACGGGAGCGGCTTGCGGCTCTTCATAAAATTGATCATCCAATGTCACATCGCTTCCCGGGCGTGACAGTTTCTCCTCAAGCGCCAACAGCTCAGCCAGTCTCGCAGGCGTCACCGCGTAAAACGCTGGCGCATTGTTAGCGAATACGGCTACGGCGCCACCCGCAGACTTGGCCAGCACGGCGTGGTGATCGTGTAGTAAGGCGTCAATGCTAGTGACGTCTGGCGTCAAAATTTTGCAGGGCATAATGTTTCTCAATACTGAACAACAACCGAGAAGGGGACTGCTTTTATAGTAACACAGAGAAGAAGGAGAGCAGCAGATGAGGGGGAGATTCCCCTCTCTGCAGGGTATTAAAGAAAGTGCACCGTCAAACGCGTGGGCGTTTGCGATACAGCCATAATCCTGGCACGGATAGTCCGATGGAGAGCGCGCCGACGATCGATGAGGCTTTCAGGAAATTGGTCAGCAGGGTGATCATCAGCGCTTCGCTGTAGCCAAAATGACCGATTTTTACCGCCGAGATCATGGCGGTGTAAGCGGAGATCCCAGGGAACATCGGGATCACTGCCGCAACGGTAAAGACTTTCGGATGTGCCAGATACCAACGCGACCACTGGATCCCAATGCAGCCGACCAGCAGCGATGCCATAAAGGTCGACCATTCGATATTAAACCCTGCGCTCATCATCACCATTCGCGAACCGTGGCCGAGCGCGCCGAGTAACGCACACCAGGGGAGCGCCCGATGAGGGACATTAAATACCATGGCAAAGCCTACCGCCGGGATCGCCGACAGGATCATGTCCTGCATTAACGCCAACATGAAATCGATCACGCCCATCCGCGCAGCCCCCATAAGGTCATCGACATGACCACGCCAATGCAGGTTGCCAATGTCAGCAAACTGGCAATCGCCCAGCGGGCGAGCCCGGTATTAATGTGTCCCTTAAACATATCCGCGACGGAGTTGATCAGCGGAAAGCCCGGAACCAGTAGCAGCACGCTGGCGGCCATGGCGATGGTCGGGGTGTGGTTAAACGTCGGTAGCGTCAGCAGCAGACCAGAAATCGTTGTCGCCACAAACGCGGTGATGCAAAAGTTAATTTGCGGGTGCAAATGCCGGGACGCCAGAATCTGGCGGATATACATTGCCACCATGCTGGCGAAAAAAGTGATCACCGCACCATCCCATCCGCCGTTATTGAGCTTACAAAAGCAGGCGCAGGACAAGCCGACCATGAAGGCGACCAGCCATCTTGGATAGCGTAGCGGCTTAATCTGGCTAAAGCGTTTCTCTACCCCTTTAATATCCAGCAGTTTATGTTCCGCCAAAATGACAATGTGCTGCACTTCCGTCACGACGTGCATATTAATGCCGCGATCCTGATTTTTTCGCGTTGATGTCAGGCATTGCCCGTCTTTAATGGTGGTCAGGACGATAGCGTTAGAGGAGATGGCGCTTTCTACGCTATCCATGCCAAGTGCCAGCCCGAGTCGGGTGGATAACTCGTCAACCAGAGCGCTTTCTGCCCCATGCTGAAGTAAAAAAAGTCCGCATTGAATACATAACCGTGTAACCGTTCGCTGTGACGACTGCTCTGTTTGCATGGCTCGCTCTGACTGAAAAGGATCTCTTTGAGTGACGAATGTCTTCTTTTTATCATGAAGCATGAGCCCGCTGGCTCTGGCTAAGATCAATCTTTGTGTCGAAAAAAGACACAGGTGATACGGTTGTGGCATCTTAACGCCCCCGTTCGCTAAGGTACGAGAGGGAGACATGATTGAAATGTAGCGCTATTTTCCCGGATGGCAAATACGTAAGCCATGCTAACGATCTATTGTAGTTATTATAATTGTACAGATAATGTATTTATACGTAATTGTGCAATAATAGCTTAGAATTTGGCGCTATTTGGATGGTGCCGTCAATACTTTTTGAAATAAATACCAAGGATAACAATTCACCCCGCTTATTGTTCGGAGTATTTTCCTGTGAGTTAAGATTATTAATCCACCCGGGAGAATTTAATTAAGTACGATTGCGGACTGGTGAGTGTGGAGGGGATATGTTGCCAGGACGCTGCAAAAACGCAATTATTATTAGTAAATCACCGATTATACAAACTGGGCTTAAAGGTATAATGCAGGGAAAGTTCTCCGATTACGAACTTACCTACTGTCGTTCTGTTGAAGAACTGACGTTATTACAGCTACGGTGTGCTGATTTGGTAATTGCTGATTTAACCGGAGACTGCAATCATCCACGTGCAGTTTGCGAACAATATTATTCTTTATTATCTCAATACCGTGATATTCACTGGGTATTTCTCGTATCTCGTATCTTTTATCCTCTGGCGGTTGAACTACTGATGTGTCCTGTCAGCTCGCTGCTCTCTGACGCCGAGCCGATTGAAAGTTTAGTGAATGTCATTCACGCGGGAAATACACGAGCAGAGAGAATAAGCAAGGCGCTGCTCTCTCCGCCTGCTATGCCGCAATTGTTAGACCATAGCGCACGATCTATCGTTCTCACTCTCTCTGAAAGAAAAGTATTGCGCCTCCTTGGGAAAGGATGGGGGATTAACCAGATTGCGGCGTTGCTGAAAAAAAGCAATAAAACAATCAGTGCCCAAAAGAATAGCGCTATGCGTCGCTTGTCGATAAATAGCAATGCAGAAATGTATGCCTGGATAAATAGTTCTCAAGGATCGCGAGAACTTAATTTACCTTCAGTTTATGGAGAAACCACGGAATGGAAAGCAGAATCATCAAAAGAAACGTTGCACTGGTAGAAAAGTGCACGATGAGCAGCGTGGGTATTAAGAGTTTATTTAATACCATGCCGGATGACCAATATAAACTTCATCTCTTTTCAAACCAGCCCGCTTTTAGCCAGGCAATGTTAAAGATGTCGTTTTCGGCAGTTATTTTTTCCCTCTCTGCAATCAGAACCGATCGAAGAGCAGGGTTGACCTATTTAACGGAGCTGGCGATAAATTATCCGCGGATTCGCCGTGTGGTGATTGCCGATGATGACGCTGAAGCGCGTTTAATTGGTTCCCTGTCCCCCTTGCCGTTAGATGGCGTTGTGAGTAAAGCTTCTTCGTTAACGGTGTTGCAGGACGCGTTATTTACGGCGTTAAGCAGCCCTGGTCGGGGAACCGAAGGCACGAAAAACCATTGGTATATTAATCAAAGCCGTATGCTCAGCCCGACAGAACGAGAAATACTGCGCTTTATGTCGAATGGTTATTCGATGCCACAGATTGCTGTTCAGCTTGAACGGAACATCAAAACCATTCGGGCACACAAATTCAATGTGATGTCCAAACTGGGGGTCAGCTCGGATGCCGGGTTACTGGATGCCGCCGACATCCTGCTGTATCTGCGTGCTGGCGAGCCAGCGCCTTTTATGCAGGCGGTTTCGTGACGGGCAACGTTGACGTGTTTCTTGCCGGGCTTGGCCGCCGGTTTAGCGCGTGAAACATTACTGACACACGTCAACCCAGGTGGCAGAAGTCAGTTCAGCCATCCTTTCAGGCGTGATGCGAACAGCGCTGTGGATGGCACCTGCGGCAGGCAGCACTTCAGCGTAGTGCTTCAGAGAAACATCACAGTACACTGATATCGGTGTTTCTAATCCGAAGGGGCAAACGCCGCCAACGGGGTGCCCCGTCGCGTTCACGACCTCATCACTACTTAACATTCGGGCTTTGGCGCCGAACGTACTCTTTAGCTTTTTATTATCCAGTCGGGCATCGCCTTTTGCCACGACCAGGATGATATCGTTCTTCACCTTTAGTGAAAGTGTTTTCGCTATTTGGCCAGGTTCAACGTTATGGGCTTTTGCTGCCAGATCAACGGTTGCTGTGCTCTGGTTTAATTCGATGATCTCGATATCTGGTGCATGTTGCGCCAGGAATTGGCGTACTGATTGCAAACTCATTCTTCTCTCCCTATCGCTTACAGATAGCCCTGCACAGCAGAAAACTGCAGGATGTAATTTGTCATAGGGGCAACCACACTGTAAATATTTTATTGTAACAACATAGCAACATTAGCAGTTTTTCGATCGTCTTCACAATCAAAGAAACCGGTTACAGTAACCGGTTGCAGAATGCTGAAATGACGATTAATACTGAAGTTGTCACTTCCTCTGTATCACATAATAAGAGCCATCTATGAAACTTAACTCGAAAAGCGGTAGCGCTGGTGTTCCTCCCGGCACGGTTGCGAAAAGTGGTAATGGGCTTTACGTGGTGGCGGTGTTGATGCCAGCACGGTTGCAGGGTTTTGCACAACGGGAGAACGGCTATGTCTACTAACCATGCTGTGTTTAACGTGATTTTCCGCTTTGTTGAAAATTACGTCAGCCCTGTTGCCGGGCGCATCTCTTCGCAACGACATGTAATGGCCATTCGCGACGGTTTTATTTCGGCGATGCCTTTTATGATTGTAGGCTCTTTTCTGCTGGTTTTTGCCTACCCGCCTTTTTCTCCGGATACCACTTGGGGATTTGCTCGCGCGTGGCTGGATCTGGCAAAACAGTTTGAAGGCCAAATCCTCACACCGTTTGATATGACGATGGGGATTATGTCGGTCTACATATGTGCGGCTATTGCTTATAACCTGGGCAAGCACTATGTGAAGTCGCATCAGTTAGATCCGTTTATGTGTGCGATGCTATCAATCATGGCTTTTTTGCTGATTGCCGCGCCAAAAACCAAAGGCACAATGCCGGTTGATAGCCTGGGAGGAACGGGGATTTTCACCGCCATCCTGGTGGCCATTTACTGTGTTGAAATGATGCGCTTCCTGAAGGCGCACAACATCGGCATCCGTTTACCCGATCAGGTGCCGCCGATGATCAAAAACTCTTTCGATCTGCTGATCCCGGTGCTGGTGGTAGTACTGACGCTGTACCCGCTGAGTCTGGTGATACAGTCGCAGTTTGACATGCTGATCCCGCAGGCCATTATGGCCATCTTTAAACCACTGGTGTCGGCTGCAGATTCTCTCCCGGCGATACTTCTGGCGGTATTGATTGGACATCTATTGTGGTTTGCGGGTATTCACGGCGCGGCAATTGTGTCGGGAATGCTGCAAATGTTCTGGCTAACTAATCTTGGGATGAACCAGTCGGCGCTGGCGCAGGGCGCGCCGTTACCGCATATCTTTATGGAAGCGTTCTGGACGTTCTTTATTGTGGTCGGAGGGTCAGGTGCAACGATGGGGTTGGTGATTTGCTATCTGCGTAGTCGTTCGGCTCATCTACGCTCGATTGGGCGTCTGAGCGTAGTCCCCAGCATTTTTAATATTAACGAACCGGTGATTTTTGGTACGCCGATTGTCATGAACCCGGTGTTTTTTATCCCCTTCCTGCTGGCCCCAATGGTGAATGCGGTACTGGCCTGGGCGGCGATGAAACTGGATTTAATTGGGCGGGTCATTTCAGTGGTTCCCTGGACAGCACCGGCACCGGTTGGCGCGGCATGGGCATTAGGCTGGGATTATCGTGCGGCTATTCTGGTGGTGCTGTTGGCGCTGGTGTCGGCCGTTATCTACTTCCCATTCTTTAAGGTCTACGAAAAGCAGCTATTGGCGCAGGAAAAAGAAGAAGCGCAGCGTATGGAAGAGGAAAACCAGCAGGTTGCATAAATATCTGGCGAGGGGCTACGGCTCCTCGCTTACTTCAGCGTGCAGTCTCCGCATTGCTGAACGTCAGGCAGGCGATAGCGTTGGCAGCAGGTTCTGCGTACTAACAGCCCCTCGCGCGGAACAACGGTTCGCCACAGAGGGTTATCCTGACCGCAGGAGAGTTGTTTCTCAAAAAAGCAGGTCTGGCGCAGCGTGGTCAGCAGTTCCTCACCTAGCAACGGCTTCATTTCCGTTAAATACCAGTGAATTAAATATCCGGTGTTGCTCCAGATAAGCTTCGCGTTGATCTCGCCCGTCGCTTCCAGCGCCTGCACAACCGGCGTCAGCGCTGAGAGAATCAGCGTTTCCATGCGTTGTTGAGGGGACAGAGCTGTTGCCTGGTGATCCTGATGGACGTCGATCCAGAAGCAGGCCGCACGGCCCGTTTCGTGAAACTCTACGCGCATATGTTCAGGAGAGACGTCGATAGCCTCTTTTTGCGTCAGTAGGGCCACCATTAACGGAGGCATCATCAGGCCGATATACCATTGCGCCCAAAGAGAAATCAGGGGCTTATTTTCGCGGGGTAGCGTGGGCTGGTTGCGATAGATATGGTCTGAATAAACGGCCAGCAGCGAGCTAAGCGTCGCCGGTTGCGTCCATTCATGCAGCGTCATTGCACCTGGCACAGGCGTTTCGTCAAGACGAATGAAGTCCAGCAGGTGCTCGCGAGTTTTGGCTATCGTTGCGCGTACGGCAGCAGCCAGCGAGGGCATCTCTGAGGGGAGATGGCTACGCCAGATGACATCTTCAACGATCGGTGCGGAACGATAAGCCATGTCGATATAAGGATGTTAATCTTAATGATAATGATTGCTAATCCTATAATTGACATTGAGCGATGGCAAGATCTTTGTCGCCATCCCGAGCGGCAGCGCACAGAAAGCTCAGGTAGAGGGGCAGTTTACCCGCAGCTCATCGCTGACCAGCGTATTGTTACGTCCAAGATTCTTGGCCTCGTAAAGGGCTTTATCCGCTTTGGCGATAGCAGCATCAATATCCTGTTCTACCAGAGGTGCAATGCCGATACTGACGGTTACGTTGGTTGCCACGCTCTCATTAAACATGTGAGGGATTTTAAGATCGTACACTTTCTGGCGGATACGTTCGGCGGCAGCCTGGGCCTGCTGTGGATCGACCGCGGTCAGCAAAATCATAAACTCTTCACCGCCAAAACGCGCCACCACATCCCGGGAGCGTACGGAGTCTCGGATGGCGGCAGAAACACGGATCAACGCCTGGTCGCCCATCATATGTCCGTAATGATCGTTATAGGATTTGAAATGGTCGATATCCAGCAGCAGAACGAAGTGCCTCGAATTACTCAGAGCCAACAGCGTATCGAGCCGGTGTTGCAGCCCCCGGCGATTATACAAACCGGTTAGCGGGTCGAGCATGCTGAGCCCGTTTAGGGTTTCCCTTTCCTCCAGTAGTTTGTACATCAGTTGCTGAGCGAATCCATCGTAGCGCTTTTGTATCACATGCTGGATGGCGATACCGGCCATAGGCAGCGCCATAAAATAGAAAATCCGCAAACCATGTTCGCTGCCGTTAAGCCATAAACAAACGGCGACGGAGGGGAGTGAGTGGAGCGTAAACGCGATGATATTATTGGCAAAAGCGATAGAGCCAATAAACAGTACGCTGAGCAGCGCTATTAACAGGAAATAATAATCATTCTGACCTAGAGCATTATATTTCAAGAATATATGTAACGCCCATAACAAGCCAAAAACGATTGAAATAAAAGGGAGATTAATTCTTTTATCCGCGTATTTCCCATGCCATACCAGCAGCAGTGTACTCATCACCAGCATCAGCAACGCCGGTACTGATAAGGCTTTGACCGCAAACAGTGGGAAAAAAAGCGTAAACAGCGCGGAGACTGCGTTGAGCAGCAGAAACAGTCGTAAAGAGAGTTGGTATTTTTTTGTGCGCAGAGTTCGCCAGGATTGTACTGTCATAGGTAAATATTGTTAGTTATCTGCAATGTACGAAGGTGTGTTGGTAAATAAAACAAATAACGAACGGGGTATCATTCGCAGAGGTTTTTATTGTTTTTAGTTGAAGAGCTAATCGGTGAGCAATTTATCACCTTGGATTATTCATGTCATCAATCGTTAAGTAAAACTCATATAATTGATAGTGCTTCACGGCTGACAAATGAGAAATTTTATCATATGATATTGGTTATCATTATCAGTGTTATAGGTGAAATCATGTTGCAACGTACGCTGGGCAGTGGATGGGGTGTTCTGCTGCCGGGAATGCTGATTGCCGGGATGGCATATAGCGACCTGTCGGTCTACGTATGGAAGGTGATGATTGTATTAGGATTACTGCTGACTTCGCTCATGCTGTACCACAAACGTTTACGTCACTTTGTTTTGTTACCTTCATGCGCGGCACTGATTGGTGGCATTGTTTTGGTAATGATGAACTGGAATCAGGGATGAACAAAACAGAGAAGGAAATCGAGAGGGAAATAAGATAATTGGTGCGAGGGGGGGGACTCGAACCCCCACATCCTAAGGACACTAACACCTGAAGCTAGCGCGTCTACCAATTCCGCCACCTTCGCACAGTCATCTTATTTTTTTGATATCGCCTCGTTGGTGCGAGGGGGGGGACTCGAACCCCCACATCCTAAGGACACTAACACCTGAAGCTAGCGCGTCTACCAATTCCGCCACCTTCGCCCAGTGCAAGCAATATCAACGTGGATTATGGTGCGAGGGGGGGGACTTGAACCCCCACGTCCGAAAGGACACTAACACCTGAAGCTAGCGCGTCTACCAATTCCGCCACCTTCGCATACCATCGACACTCAAAAAGTATCGTTACCACGGAGGCGGATTTTAGAGATTTTATGCAGGGCGTCAACTGTTAATTATCGAACTTAACGTGATTGCCGAAAAAAAAGGCGTTTCTTCGGCTTTGGCGTTTTATGCAGGCCGGATAAGCGATAGCGCCATCCGGCGTTGTCCGGTGTCACAACGGATGGCGGCGTAAACGCCTTATCTGGCCTACAGCCGTTAGACTTTTTTCGCCTGGCGCGTCATCACAGTGCGATAGACCTTGAAACGTCCGGTCTGCGCGATAACTTCATGGAAGCCAAACACTTCATCCAGAACCTTCGGATAAGGCAGGAAGGCGTTTGCCACGATACGCAGTTCACCACCGCTGTTGAGATGACGCACGGCGCCACGAATCAGCGTTTGTGCGGCATCAAGGCTGGTCTGCATACCGTCGTGGAACGGCGGGTTGGAGATGATCATATCAAATCGACCTGTCACGTCAGAAAAGACGTTACTGGCGATGACGTCACCTTCAATGCCGTTGGCTGCAAGCGTTGCGCGGCTGGCTTCAACGGCGGCGGCGCTAACATCGCACAGGGTTAAGCGCACTTTCGGCGAGTGGCTGGCTAAGGCGACGGAGAGAACGCCTGCGCCACAGCCGACATCCAGCACTTTGCCTTTGGTGTGCGGCGTCAGCGTGGAGAGCAGCAGTTGGCTGCCAACATCCAGACCGTCACGGCTGAAGACGCCCGGCAGCGTTTTGATGGTCAGATTTTCTGTCTGGTATTCATCCCAGTATTTTTCTGCATCAAAGACCGGCTGTTTTTCCAGACGACCGTGGTACAGGCCACAGCGACGTGCGCTGTCGACTTTGTTTAACGGTGCGTATTCGGCAAGCATCTGCTCTGCGCTACGTACGCCGCTGCGATTCTCGCCGACAACAAAAATATCGGTGCCCACCGGTAACAGCGACAGAATGTTCATCAACTGGAACTGGGCTTCCGGCTTATTCTTCGGCCAGTAGTAGATCAGCGTATCGCTATCGGCAACGTCATCGGCCTGCGCGACGAGGCTGAAGCGGACGTTGTCGCCCATCTGGCGGTTAAGCACCTGCCAGTGGTGAAGTTGCTGGGTGTGCGCACGGCTGGCGGCGCTTTCAAAATGGGCAGGCAGGTCATCCTGCAAATCACCGGCAAACAGAATACGGCTTTGTTCGAAATCATCACTGTGGCGCAGCAAGACTTCACTTGCCGGGGTAAAAGCAGACATGGAATGCTCCTTAAATTGTACAGCGGGGGATTATAGTTGTTTGATGGCACGGATTCGACAAATTTGCTATATTTGCGCCCCTGATAGACAGGAGTGTTTCGCTATGACATCCCGACGAGACTGGCAGTTACAGCAACTGGGCATTACGCAGTGGTCCTTGCGTCGTCCTGGCGCACTGCAGGGCGAGATCGCGATTTCCATTCCTGCGCATGTCCGTTTGGTGATGGTTGCTGCACAGTTACCCGCGCTAACCGAACCGTTGATCAGCGATATTTTACGCGCATTAACCGTTAGCCCGGATCAGGTTTTACAACTGACGCCTGACCGTGTCGCCATGCTGCCGCAAGGCAGTCGCTGTAATAGCTGGCGGCTGGGAACCGAAGAGCCGCTGCTGCTGGAGGGCGCTCAGGTCGAGAGTCCTGCGTTTAATGAATTACGGGAAAACCCAGCGGCACGCGCCGCGTTATGGCAACAAATCTGCGCATATGAACACGATTTCTTCCCTCGAGCCGACTGATTTACCCGCAGCATTTCAGATTGAAAAACGCGCCCACGCTTTTCCGTGGAGTGAAAAAACATTTGCCAGCAACCAGGGCGATCGCTACCTCAATTTTCAGCTGAGGGTTGACGACGTGATGGCCGCCTTTGCAATTACGCAGGTCGTACTGGATGAAGCGACGTTGTTCAATATCGCCGTCGATCCTGACTTTCAGCGCCGGGGCCTGGGGCGTGAGCTGCTGGAGCATCTGATCGATGAGCTGGAAAAGCGTGGCATTTTGACCCTGTGGCTTGAAGTGCGCGCCTCGAATGCGGCCGCTATCGCGCTGTACGAAAGCTTAGGCTTTAACGAGGCGACGATCCGTCGCAACTACTATCCAACGGCCGATGGTCACGAAGACGCCATCATCATGGCGTTGCCAATCAGCATGTAAGATAAGGTGTAATGATGAAGAAGTGGGACTGGATTTTCTTTGATGCCGACGAAACGCTGTTTACGTTTGACTCGTTTACCGGCTTACAGCGGATGTTTCTCGACTATAGCATTACCTTTACCGCTGAAGATTTTCAGGACTACCAGGCCGTGAATAAACCGCTGTGGGTGGATTACCAAAATGGTGCGATTACCTCATTACAACTGCAGCATGCCCGTTTTCAGAGCTGGGCCGAACGCCTGAAGGTTGAACCGGGCCAGCTTAATGACGCATTCATCAATGCGATGGCGGAGATCTGCTCACCGTTGCCGGGGGCAGTTTCTCTGCTCAATGCGATTCGCGATAAAACGAAAATCGGCATCATTACTAACGGCTTTACCGCGTTGCAGCAAATCCGCCTTGAGCGGACGGGGCTGCGCGACTATTTCGACCTGCTGGTGATTTCTGAGCAGGTTGGGGTGGCAAAACCCGACCCCCGTATTTTTGACCATGCGCTGGAGCAGGCGGGTAATCCTGACCGTTCTCGCGTGCTGATGGTGGGTGACACCGCAGAGTCCGATATTCTTGGCGGCATTAACGCCGGGCTATCCACCTGCTGGCTAAATACGCACCACCGCGAGCAGCCAGCGGGCATTCAGCCGACCTGGACCGTAGCGTCATTAAGCGAACTGGAGCAGCTCCTGTGTAAACACTGATTGCCTCCCCCCCGTTGATGGGTAAAATAGCCGCAATTTTTCGTATTCAACTTGCCCGGCCCGTTGCCGTGCTTACCTAAGAAGATTTGACTATGACGTTGTCTCCTTATTTGCAAGAGGTGGCCAAACGCCGCACTTTTGCCATTATTTCTCACCCGGATGCCGGTAAAACGACAATTACTGAAAAGGTACTGTTATTCGGACAGGCCATTCAGACCGCCGGTACGGTAAAAGGCCGTGGCTCCAGCCAGCATGCAAAATCTGACTGGATGGAAATGGAAAAGCAGCGTGGTATCTCCATTACCACCTCTGTGATGCAGTTTCCGTATCATGACTGCCTGGTGAACCTGCTGGACACCCCGGGGCACGAAGACTTCTCCGAAGATACCTATCGTACTCTGACGGCGGTGGACTGCTGCCTGATGGTTATCGATGCCGCAAAAGGCGTCGAGGATCGTACCCGTAAGCTGATGGAAGTTACCCGTCTGCGCGATACGCCGATCCTGACCTTTATGAACAAACTCGACCGTGACATCCGCGATCCGATGGAGCTGCTGGATGAAGTCGAGAACGAACTGAAAATCGGCTGTGCGCCAATCACCTGGCCGATTGGCTGCGGTAAGTTGTTCAAAGGTGTCTATCACCTTTATAAAGATGAAACTTACCTGTATCAGACCGGTAAAGGCCACACCATTCAGGAAGTGCGTGTTGTTAAAGGTCTGAACAACCCGGAACTTGATGCTGCCGTGGGTGAAGACCTGGCACAGCAGCTGCGCGACGAGCTGGAGCTGGTGCAGGGCGCGTCCAACGAGTTCGACCATGAGCTGTTCCTCGCGGGCGAAATCACCCCGGTCTTCTTCGGTACCGCGCTGGGTAACTTCGGCGTTGACCATATGCTGGACGGCCTAGTGGAGTGGGCGCCTGCGCCGATGCCGCGTAAAACCGACACCCGCGTCGTTGAAGCCTCAGAAGAGAAGTTCACCGGTTTCGTGTTTAAAATTCAGGCCAACATGGACCCGAAACACCGTGACCGCGTGGCGTTCATGCGTGTGGTATCCGGCAAGTATGAGAAAGGCATGAAAATGCGCCAGGTGCGCATTGGTAAAGACGTGGTGATCTCCGACGCACTCACCTTTATGGCCGGTGACCGTTCTCATGTGGAAGAAGCGTATCCGGGCGATATTCTCGGTCTGCATAACCACGGCACTATCCAGATCGGCGATACCTTTACCCAGGGCGAAATGATGAAGTTCACCGGTATTCCGAACTTCGCACCGGAGCTGTTCCGTCGTATTCGCCTGAAGGATCCATTGAAGCAGAAACAGCTGCTGAAAGGGCTGGTTCAGCTGTCAGAAGAGGGCGCAGTGCAGGTATTCCGTCCGATCGCCAATAACGATTTGATCGTGGGCGCTGTCGGTGTGCTGCAGTTTGACGTGGTGGTTTCACGTCTGAAGAGCGAGTACAACGTTGAAGCGATTTATGAATCCGTCAACGTGGCGACTGCGCGCTGGGTAGAATGTTCTGACGTGAAGAAATTCGAAGAATTTAAGCGTAAGAACGAAATTCAGCTGGCGCTGGATGGCGGCGATAACCTCACCTATATTGCACCAACCATGGTTAACCTGAATCTCACCCAGGAACGTTACCCGGACGTTCAGTTCCGTAAAACACGCGAACACTAATCGACCTTCCAGGGCACGGTATCCGCCGTGTCCTGCAACTTTTCCTGTCTTTTAAATCCCTTGCGGAATGTTCTTAAAACCTCGCGTTTTTCTTTTGTTTGCCTGTTTTTTAATCAATTCTGACTGCGATCACGAAATCGTGAACTATATTTAACAATGTGATGACATAAATATCGGCGTTAAATGCTTTTTAGGCTGCCTGTTGCAGCGTCTATTGCTGATATTTATTCCACTTACAAGATTAGTTGCTGGTTCAGGCCGTGTAACGGCAGAGCATAGCTTTTAGCAAAACATACAGGAATACATCGATGACAATGACAGGACTTAAGATTTCTAAAACGCTGCTGGCCGTGATGCTGACCTCCGCTGTTGCAACGGGTTCTGCTTATGCAGAAAACGCCACGATGGATAAAGCGCAATCCGGCGTCGAAAGTGCGGGGCAGAAAGTCGATAGCTCTATGAACAAAGTCGGTAATTTCATGGATGACAGCACCATCACCGCGAAAGTAAAAGCCGCGCTGGTGGACCACGAAAGTATTAAGAGCACCGATATTTCCGTCAAAACAGATCAAAAGGTGGTGACACTAAGCGGGTTTGTTGAAAGCCAGGCACAGGCCGAAGAAGCGGTGAAAGTGGCGAAAGGCGTTGAGGGTGTGACCTCCGTTAGCGACAAACTGCACGTGCGCGATAGCAAAGACACCTCTGTAAAAGGTTATGCGGGCGATACGGCAATCACCAGTGAGGTAAAAGCCAAGCTGCTGGCCGATGATATCGTCCCTTCCCGCAAGGTGAAAGTTGAGACCACCGAGGGCGTTGTGCAACTTTCAGGCACCGTCGATTCACAGGCTCAAAGCGATCGTGCTGAGAGCATCGCCAAAGCGATTGATGGCGTGAAAAGCGTCAAAAACGATCTCAAAACTCAGTAATTAGACTTAATTCGTCCTCCTGACGTTTGTCGGGAGGCGTGTTGTGCACCACACTGAAAATATCGCCGATGGGCAGCCTGAGCGCTCATATCAAGCGGTGAAATTAACTATGGTAAAGGAGAAGCATATGTTTCGATGGGGCATCATATTTCTGGTTATCGCGTTAATTGCCGCCGCACTCGGTTTTGGTGGACTGGCGGGTACTGCAGCCGGCGCAGCGAAAATTGTTTTCGTGGTGGGGATCATCCTGTTTCTGGTCAGCCTGTTTACCGGGCGTAAACGACCCTAGTAAGTAACCCGTAAAGATATCTTGCTACTAAGCCAGTCCATTGGACTGGCTTTTACGGTTTTAGCGTCAGGCGATTTGCGTTACTTTGTTGCTCTATTACAAAAACAACAGGAAGGCAGAGGTGGGGCAGAGAATACCCGTCACGCTCGGTAATATTGCGCCGTTATCGTTACGTCCGTTTCAACCAGGCAATATGGCGCTGGTGTGCGAGGGTGGGGGACAAAGAGGTATCTTTACCGCTGGCGTACTGGATGAATTCATGCGCGCGCAGTTTAACCCTTTTGAGCTCTTCTACGGGACGTCCGCTGGCGCGCAAAACCTTTCAGCCTATCTCTGTAACCAGCCCGGTTACGGTCGCAAAGTTATTATGCGATACACCACCCGACGCGAATTTTTTGACCCGGTGCGCTTTGTGCGCGGGGGAAACTTAATCGATCTCGACTGGCTGGTGGATTCGACTGCGTCCCAGATGCCGCTGGCAATGGATAACGCCGAGCGTCTGTTTACCGCAGGGAAAGCGTTTTATATGTGCGCCTGTCGGGGCGATGATTACACGCCCGGCTATTTTTCGCCGAACCGGCAAAACTGGCTCGACCTCATTCGAGCCTCCAGCGCGATTCCCGGGTTCTACCGCACAGGGGTTGTATTGGACGGCGTGAACTATCTGGATGGAGGAGTTAGTGATGCCATACCTGTGCAGGAGGCAGCGAAGCAGGGGGCAAAAACGTTGGTAGTGATTCGCACTGTGCCTTCGCAAATGTACTACACCCCGCAGTGGTTCAAACGTATGGAGCGCTGGTTGGGTGAAAGTAGCCTGCAACCGTTTCTGAATCTGGTGCAGCATCATGAGACCAGCTATCGTGCTATCCAGAGTTTTATTGAGAAGCCGCCGGGCAAGCTGCGTATTTTTGAGATCTATCCGCCAAAACCACTCCATAGCATGGCGTTGGGCAGCCGTATTCCGGCACTGAGGGAAGATTACAAAACCGGACGCCTGTGCGGTCGTTACTTTCTGGCGACAGTCGGCAAACTGCTGGCGAAAAATGCGCCGCTGCCTCGTCAGACGCCGAAGATTGTGGTGCCGGGGCCGGTGGTAGTTCCTCCCGCGCCGGTGGCCAACGATGCCCATGTGCCAGTGGTGACCGATGCGCCTCAGGCGAACGACACGACGTTTGATAATGAGGATTTGGCGTGAGTTATCGTTTTATCGATACGCATTGTCACTTTGATTTCCCGCCGTTTACCGGCGATGAATCTGCCAGCATTCAGCGCGCGGCGGAGGTTGGTGTACAGAGCATTATCGTTCCGGCCACCCAGGCGGCGAATTTTCCCCGCGTACTGGCGTTAGCGGAAAATTATCCTCCATTGTTTTCCGCGCTTGGTCTGCATCCCATTGTTATTGAACAACATAGCGATGACTGCCTGGACCAGTTGCAACAGGAGCTGGATAAGCGCCCACAAAAGCTGGTGGCGCTAGGCGAGATTGGATTGGATCTGTATCGGGACGATCCGCAATTCGAAAAGCAAGAGCGGGTGCTGGAAGCGCAGCTAAAGCTGGCGAAGCGGTATGAATTGCCGGTGATCCTGCATTCGCGGCGCACCCATGACAAGCTGGCGATGCACCTGAAACGTCATGCTTTGCCGCGAACTGGCGTGGTGCATGGTTTTTCCGGGAGCGTGCAGCAGGCAGAGCGCTTTGTGCAACTGGGATACAAAATTGGCGTGGGAGGCACCATTACCTATCCGCGCGCCAGTAAAACCCGCGAGGTAATAGCGCAACTGCCGCTGGAATCGCTGTTGCTGGAAACCGACGCGCCGGATATGCCGCTCAACGGCTTTCAGGGGCAGCCTAACCGCCCGGAGCAGGTAGTCAGAGTCTTCGACGTCTTATGCGAACTGCGCCCGGAACCTGCGGACGTGATCGCTGACGCGCTGTATCGTAATACCACGGCGCTGTTTAACATGTGATTGGATGGCGTAGCCAGCCGACAAAAGTGTCCGCTTCGTAGGCCTGATAAGCGAAGCGCATCAGGCATAACTTCGTCGGATGGCGGCTGCGCCTTATCCGGCCTACAAAAGTATGCGCTTCGTAGGCCTGATAAGCGAAGCGCATCAGGCATAACTTCGTCGGATGGCAGCTGCGCCTTATCCGGCCTACAAAAGTGTGTGCTTCGTAGGCCTGATAAGCAAAGCGCATCAGGCATAACTTCGCCGGATCGCGGCTGCGTCTTATCCGGCCTACAAAAGTGTGCGCTTCGTAGGCCTGATAAGCAAAGCGCATCAGGCATAACTTCGCCGGATCGCGGCTGCGTCTTATCCGGCCTACAAAAGTGTGTGATTCGTAGGCCTGATAAGCGAAGCGCATCAGGCATAACTTCGCCGGATCGCGGCTGCGTCTTATCCGGCCTACAAAAGTGTGTGTTTCGTAGGCCTGATAAGCAAAGCGCATCAGGCATAACTTTTCCGGATGGCGGCTGTGTTTTTTCCGGCCTGCAAATGATGTAGCCGCATCCGGCAATCACAGGTACAGCGCCGGGAAGATCAAATTATCCACTCTGCGCTCGCGCAATCTTTGCGCCAGGTGTTCCACATCCTTCGGCGTGGCGCTCGGCCAGTCCTTCGCTTCGCCATACACCCCGTGCGCATGAAAGGCATTCAGCCGTACCGGTACGTCACCGGTGCGTTTGATAAACGCCGCCAGCGCATCGATATGCTGTAGATAATCTTCCTGACCAGGAATAACCAGCAGGCGGAGTTCCGCCAGTTTTCGCTGCCCGGACAAAAAGGTAATGCTTTGTTTAATCAGCGTGTTATCGCGGCCGGTAAGCTGCCGATGACACGTGCTGTCCCAGGCTTTTAAATCCAGCATTACGCCGTCGCACACCGGTAGCAGCTTCTGCCAGCCGGTTTCGCTCAGCATGCCGTTGCTGTCGACCATGCAGGTCAGGTGTTGCAACTGCGGATCGGTTTTTATCGCGGTAAATAGCGCCACAATAAAGGGGAGTTGAGTAGTCGCTTCACCGCCACTAACGGTTATCCCTTCGATAAACAGTGACGCTTTACGAATATGTTGCAGCACTTCATCAACGCTCATACTCTGCGCCATCGGCGTGGCCTGCTGGGGGCACATATGCAGGCAGGTGTCACACTGCTGACACACATCGGACTGCCACCACACTTTCCCTGCGCTCAGGCTCAGCGCCTCATGCGGGCAATGCAGCACACACTCCCCGCAGTCGTTGCAGCGTCCCATCGTCCACGGATTGTGGCAATTTTTACAGCGCAGATTACATCCTTGCAGAAACAGAGCCAGGCGACTGCCCGGCCCGTCGACGCAGGAGAAAGGAATCAGCCTACTGACTAAAGCGCATCTGCTGTTCATGGCTAATCACGCGAGGTTGTCGTTCCAGAATGCGCGTATTGCGCGCGGCTTCTTCGCCAAGCCAGGTGGTGTTGGTTCGTGACCCTTCGGCGCGATACTTTTCCAGATCCGACAGGCGCACCATATACCCGGTGACACGGACCAGATCGTTGCCGCTCACGTTGGCGGTAAACTCGCGCATTCCGGCTTTAAACGCCCCGAGGCACAACTGCACCAGCGCCTGAGGATTACGCTTGATGGTTTCATCCAGCGTGAGAATGTCGCTGATCCCGGCGTGATAAAACGCGTGATGTGGCGCGACGGTTTGCAGATGGGTGATCGGGTCCGGCTCATCGCCGTAAGGCAGGCGTGCCCCTGGCGTGGTGCCGATGTCAGAACTGATGCCCGACTGTGCATGCAGCATCGCGCGCTGTTTCCAGCCATATTTCACCGGGGTGTTTTCGACAAACTCCGCCAGGTAGGCGCTAATACGATAGCCGAGCTGATTGGCGAACTCATCTTTCCCATAGCGCGCATTCTGTCCCGACTTATCGCACAGCAGGTTCACCGCCTCCGCCAGACCATACATCCCGAACATAGGCACAAAACGTTTGGGATCAATCAACCCTTCCTGCACGAGGAAGCTATTCTCAAAGAAATGTGATTTCTCATAGAGGAATTCACATCGTGAATCAATGATGGCGATTTGCTGCTGGCAGTAGTGCGGTAGGGTGCGCGTAAAGAAGTCATCGACAGAGGTGCTGCGCTCTGCGATGGCTTTCAGATTAAGCCTGACCAGCGTGCTTCCACCCCCGGCGAGCGGCAAAGAGTTGTAACAACTGACGACGCCATACTGACCTTTTGTGAAAATTTTATCATTTTCAGGGCCGTTGGAAATATGCGGCTTACTGCACTCGCAGATATTTTGCGCCACGTTGAGCAGCAGATCGTCAGGTGTGATTTGCGGGTCATAAATGAATGTCAGATTAGGCGAAACCTGCTTTAACTCTGCATCTGCGCGTAAAATTGCACGGGTGACTGGTGTATCGGCGGGGCCGATATTGGCATGCATAAACGCGTCTGGCAGGGTTCTGTCGAGATAACGCCAGAAACGTTTTATTCGAATATCGATCTCGTCTTGTGTTAGAATTCTAACATACGGTTGCAGCAGGGCATCGAGCTGGCCGAGATAAACCGGCATCGACGTCACTGACGGAACATGGTGGTAAAGAATAGTGAGTAAGGATAACGCGTCATCAAGATCCCTGGCGCCTTCCAGCTCCAGCCACGATGAGCCATTGGCCAGAAAACGCGCGTAATCGGGTAAAACATAGCGCGGTTTGAACGGGGCATGACCTTCGTACATATCGCAGATTACCCCATCATCCAGCGCCTGACGTGCCTGTGCAGGCAGTTGCGGGTAAGGCAGCGCGTTTTCAGCTTCCAGCGCCAGAAAGTGGCGTTTCTGCTCAGGGCTGAGCACTGGGCTGGTCACGATTTGTTGGCAACGCTGTTGCAGCGCGAGTTCGCTTGAAGTGGGCATCGTTGATTCCTTTTTATCCCGAAGGTGTAACGCCATTGTAGAAAGCAACGCCGCCGCAACCTTTGATCCGGATGCGCCTGATGCCACCGCATCCCTTTAGAAAAGGTGATTTATTTGAAGTAGATCTCATTAGAGTAATGCAAATCTGTATGTGGTTTTCATTAACTGTGATGTATATCGAAGTGTAATAGCGAGCGGATGTTAGAATACTAACAAACTCGCAAGGTGAAATTTTATACGGCGATGCCGTTGGAGAATGTTATGACCGATTTAACAGCAAGCAGCCTGCGTGCACTGAAACTGATGGACCTGACCACCCTGAATGACGACGACACCAATGAAAAAGTGATCGCGCTGTGTCATCAGGCGAAGACCCCGGTTGGCAACACTGCCGCAATCTGTATCTATCCGCGTTTCATCCCTATTGCGCGTAAGACCCTGAAAGAGCAGGGCACGCCGGACATCCGCATTGCAACCGTAACCAACTTCCCGCATGGCAACGACGACATCGAGATTGCGCTGGCTGAAACCCGCGCGGCGATTGCTTACGGCGCAGATGAAGTTGACGTGGTGTTCCCGTACCGTGCGCTGATCGCCGGTAACGAGCAGATTGGTTTCGATCTGGTTAAAGCCTGTAAAGACGCGTGTGCGGCGGCAAACGTGCTGCTGAAAGTCATCATCGAAACCGGTGAGCTGAAAGAAGAAGCACTGATTCGCAAAGCGTCTGAAATCTCCATCAAAGCCGGTGCTGATTTCATCAAAACTTCTACCGGTAAAGTGCCGGTCAATGCGACGCCGGAAAGCGCACGCATCATGATGGAAGTGATCCGCGACATGGGTGTTTCTAAAACTGTAGGTTTCAAACCGGCTGGTGGCGTGCGCACTGCAGAAGATGCACAGCAGTTCCTGGCGATTGCCGATGAACTGTTTGGCGCTGACTGGGCTGATTCTCGTCACTACCGTTTTGGCGCATCCAGCCTGCTGGCGAGCCTGCTGAAAGCGCTGGGTCACGGCGACGGCAAGAGCGCAAGCAGCTACTAAGCCTTTTATTGCCGGAGCTGTAGCGACGTAGGCCGGATAAGGCGTAGCCGCCATCCGGCATTAAGACGACAGCCGGGTGGCGCGTTGCTTACCCGGCCTACAACGGCCTTCTACTCTTTTCCCCTGGGGGTTACCGTGTTTCTCGCACAAGAAATTATTCGTAAAAAACGTGATGGTCATGCGCTGAGCGATGAAGAAATTCGTTTCTTTATCAATGGTATTCGCGACAACACCATCTCTGAAGGGCAAATCGCCGCCCTGGCGATGACCATTTTCTTCCACGATATGACAATGCCTGAGCGAGTTTCGCTGACCATGGCAATGCGTGATTCAGGAACCGTGCTGGACTGGAAAAGCCTGCAGCTGAACGGCCCGATTGTGGATAAACACTCTACCGGCGGTGTAGGTGACGTAACGTCACTGATGTTAGGCCCGATGGTCGCAGCGTGCGGCGGCTATATTCCGATGATCTCCGGGCGTGGCCTGGGGCATACCGGCGGTACACTCGATAAACTGGAAGCGATTCCTGGATTTGACATCTTCCCGGACGACGCGCGCTTCCGTGAAATTATTAAAGACGTGGGTGTGGCGATTATTGGGCAAACCAGCTCGCTCGCACCGGCGGATAAACGTTTTTATGCCACCCGCGATATTACCGCGACGGTGGATTCCATCCCGCTGATTACCGGTTCTATTCTGGCGAAAAAACTGGCGGAAGGGCTGGATGCGCTAGTGATGGATGTGAAAGTGGGCAGCGGCGCCTTTATGCCGACCTACGAGCTTTCTGAAGCTCTTGCTGAAGCGATTGTCGGTGTGGCAAACGGTGCGGGTGTACGTACCACCGCGCTGTTAACCGATATGAATCAGGTGCTGGCCTCCAGCGCAGGTAACGCGGTCGAAGTTCGCGAAGCGGTGCAGTTCCTGACCGGTGAATACCGCAATCCACGTCTGTTAGACGTCACCATGGCGCTGTGCGTGGAAATGCTGATCTCCGGTAATCTGGCGAAAGATGACGCCGAAGCCCGTGCGAAATTGCAGGCGGTGCTGGACAACGGTAAAGCGGCAGAGATTTTTGGTCGCATGGTTGCGGCGCAAAAAGGCCCGACCGATTTCGTCGAAAATTATGCGAAGTATCTGCCGACGGCAATGCTCAGCAAAGCGGTATATGCTGATACCGAAGGCTTTGTCAGCGCGATGGATACCCGTGCGCTGGGGATGGCGGTCGTTTCCATGGGGGGCGGTCGTCGTCAGGCTTCGGACACCATTGATTACAGCGTTGGCTTTAGCGATATGGCGCGTCTGGGCGACAGCGTAGACGGACAACGCCCGCTGGCGGTGATCCACGCGAAAGACGAAGCCAGCTGGCAGGAAGCGGCGAAAGCGGTCAAAGCGGCAATTAGCCTTGACGATAAAGCGCCAGAAATTACACCGACAGTCTATCGTCGTATTACCGAATAACTGTATACTGATCTGATCGCTTTTTTGCGGCGCAGATGTATGGAGAACAAGATGAAACGTGCATTTATTATGGTGCTGGACTCCTTTGGTATTGGTGCGACTGAAGATGCGGATCGCTTTGGCGACGTAGGTTCAGACACTATGGGACACATTGCAGAAGCCTGTGCGAAAGGTGAGGCTGACAATGGTCGCAAAGGTCCACTGAATCTGCCTAACCTGACCCGTCTGGGCCTGGTGAAAGCTCACGAAGGTTCTACCGGTAAAATTGCTGCTGGTATGGACGGTAACGCGGAAGTGATTGGTGCCTACGCATGGGCGCATGAACTTTCTTCCGGGAAAGACACGCCGTCTGGCCACTGGGAAATCGCGGGTGTCCCGGTTCTGTTTGATTGGGGTTATTTCTCCGATCATGAAAACAGCTTCCCGCAGGAACTGCTGGATAAACTGGTAAAACGTGCCAACCTGCCAGGCTACCTCGGCAACTGCCACTCTTCCGGTACCGTGATCCTGGATCAGCTGGGTGAAGAGCATATGAAAACCGGCAAGCCGATTTTCTATACCTCCGCTGACTCCGTGTTCCAGATTGCCTGCCACGAAGAGACGTTTGGCCTGGATAAACTCTACGAGCTGTGCGAAATCGCACGTGAAGAGCTGACCGAAGGTGGTTACAACATCGGTCGTGTTATCGCACGTCCGTTTATCGGTGATAAAGCCGGTAACTTCCAGCGTACCGGTAACCGTCACGACCTGGCCGTTGAGCCGCCAGCACCGACCGTGCTGCAGAAACTGGTCGACGAAAAAGACGGTCACGTGGTTTCCGTCGGTAAAATCGCGGATATCTACGCTAACTGCGGCATCACCAAAAAAGTGAAAGCCACCGGTCTGGACGCGCTGTTCGACGCCACCATCAAAGAGATGAAAGAAGCAGGTGATAAGACCATCGTCTTCACCAACTTCGTTGATTTCGACTCTTCCTGGGGACATCGTCGCGATATCGCCGGTTATGCTGCGGGCCTGGAACTGTTCGACCGCCGTCTGCCTGAGCTGATGGAGCTGGTGGGTGAAGATGACATTCTGATCCTGACCGCTGACCACGGCTGCGACCCAAGCTGGACCGGCACTGACCACACCCGTGAACACATCCCGGTACTGGTCTACGGCCCGAAAGTGAAACCTGGTTCTTTAGGTCACCGTGAAACCTTCGCGGATATCGGTCAGACGCTGGCGAGCTACTTTGGTACGTCACCGATGGACTACGGTAAAAACATGCTGTAATACCCGTTGTCTTTCGCGCTGTAGATGCGTTGATTTCATTCGCTCACCCCGGTCACATAGTGAATCTATGCTCCCGGGGATTCACGAATTCGTCGCCTTCCTACAACGCGAAATCCTTAGGGTATTTCACTGTTTTGCATACGTTTTGTAGGCCTGATAAGGCGTAGCCGCCATCAGGCAATAACAACGAAATAAGGACAAAAAATGGCAACTCCACATATTAATGCAGAAATGGGTGATTTCGCTGACGTCGTATTGATGCCGGGCGACCCGCTGCGTGCAAAACATATTGCTGAAACTTTCCTCGAAGATGTTCGTGAAGTGAACAACGTTCGCGGTATGTTAGGTTTCACCGGTACTTACAAAGGCCGTAAGATCTCCGTTATGGGTCACGGTATGGGTATCCCGTCCTGCTCCATCTACACCAAAGAGCTGATCACCGATTTCGGCGTGAAGAAAATCATTCGCGTAGGCTCCTGCGGCGCTGTGCGTATGGACGTTAAACTGCGTGACGTGGTTATCGGTATGGGTGCTTGCACCGACTCCAAAGTTAACCGTATCCGTTTTAAAGATCATGACTTCGCTGCTATCGCTGACTTTGACATGGTGCGTAACGCGGTTGATGCGGCAAAAGCACTGGGTGTAGACGCGCGCGTGGGCAACCTGTTCTCTGCTGACCTGTTCTACTCTCCAGACGGTGAAATGTTCGACGTGATGGAAAAATACGGCGTGCTGGGCGTGGAAATGGAAGCGGCGGGCATCTACGGTGTTGCTGCGGAATTTGGTGCAAAAGCGCTGACCATCTGCACCGTTTCCGACCATATCCGTACTCACGAGCAGACCACTGCCGCTGAACGTCAGACGACCTTCAACGACATGATCAAAATCGCGCTGGAATCCGTTCTGCTGGGCGATAAAGAGTAAGGGTTGTTATGGCCCGGTGGCGCTTCGCTTACCGGGCCTACGGGAATGCCGCTATTAATGCCTGATGGCGATTCGCTTATCAGGCCTACAGGAGCGGTCTTGTAGGCCGGATAAGGCGCAGCCGCCATCCGGCAATTCGCCACTAATCGCTTAACGCACGGCCTTCGCCACCCACGCTGCCAGTTCACGCAGCTCGTTTTCCTGATCCGGATATTCCGTAACCAGCGCTTCGCAAGTCTGCTGTAAAACATCGGCGCGATACTGGCAGCCCTGTAGCCGCTCCGCCAGCGCTTCTAACGGCGCGGGATTGAGACTGTCGGTAAACACCTGTGTGCGCGTGATATGACCTTTTTCGACGTCGAAATGCAGCTCAACGCCACCCCAGGTGAAACGCTCGTCCAGCAGATGCGAGAAAGCAGGTGCCTGACCAAAATTCCATTCCCAACTGCTCTGGCGGGCAAAGGTTTCGGCAAAATTTGGCAGGTCCGGCGTTTTATCTGGTGAGATCACTTCCGCTTCAACGCGTTCGCCATAATGAGCAAAAAAGGCTACCGTGATGGCCTGACAGACCTGTTCATGGGTGATGCCCGGTAACAGCTCCGTCAAATTCGCCACCCGTGAACGGACAGAGGTGATCCCCTTTGCCGCGAGTTTCTTTTTGTCGGGATTGAGATAATTTGCCAGGCGGCTGAGATCGGCATTTAGCAGCAGCGTGCCGTGGTGGAAGCCGCGATCTTTCGTTTCCCGATAAGCAGAGCCTGAAACCTTGCGATCACCGTCTGGCGTTTTCACAACCAGATCGTTACGCCCGGAGGCGTCCGCCGTCACACCCAGAGAATTCAATGCGTTGAGGACAATCGCGGTGGAAATGGTTTTGTCGTACTCCGGTTTACCGGCCATAAAGGTAAAGCAGGTATTACCTAAGTCATGGAACACCGCGCCGCCGCCGCTGCTACGGCGGGGGGGGCGCCCCCTGGCTTTCTCCCTACGGCAAGACAACGA